>AUXO014666500.1_pt1 | contig 18509 bp, 13 predicted proteins | sample 768731 | NCBI WGS metagenome assembly AUXO01 (sample SAMN02715735, study PRJNA202380) | gut metagenome | biome: sheep rumen | host: Ovis aries | place: New Zealand: Palmerston North
GGCTATCTCCATTTCTCTGACTTCTTCCTTATACGATTCTTCAAAGAATCCTACAATATCCAGGATAAAGTCTTCCCCTTCTCTTCTTAGCCGCTTTGCCGCTTCAAACAGTTCATCGATCCCTTTTTCCTTCATCAGCCTTCCCACATACAGAAAGTGTGTTCGTTCATTCTTCGGATATGGCTGTTTTCTATAATATTCTGTATTGATGCCAGCTCCCTGCAGCACGATCTGTCTGGCGGCAGGAATGATCTTCTTTTTCCGGAACAGGGTCGCATTGGCCTCATTCTCGAAGAAGACCATCTGTACCTCTTTCATGGCTTTCCGGTACATGACCGTCACCAGCTGGGACAGCCCCGGCTTCTGGAATGGTGTCCCCAGCCCCTGTACATTGGCATAGTATGGAATCTTCAGTTTCTGGCATACCAGCCCGGCATAGATATTACACTTGATCGAATAGGTGATCACCATATCCGGTCTTTCTTTCTTCAATATCTTCTCATACGATCGTTTCAGCTTCAGATCATTCACCGGATTCAGGCTTCTTCGGTCCAGCTTGGTCTCTATGCACCGGATGCCCAGTTCTTTGAAATCTTTCTCATGCCCTACAAATGGAAAGGCTATGACGATCTCATTGTTTTCCTGCAGCTTCACTATCAGCTCTTTGCGAAACCTCCATAGCATATAGGAATGATTTGTCACAATTAATATCTTCACAATGATCCCTCTCTTATGGCAATATCATTGATGAATCATATATATATTACCATTTTCTTAATTAATATATATTATTTACATTCGTATAATTATTCATCTATAATATTCAGCTTCTTTAATAGGTTGATTCGTTGATTCCCAATTTTCATTGTTTTGTTTATTTGATTCTTATTTTTTCTGTATTTAATGATTCGTTGCATCCACGCAACGGGAAGCAAGTATTTATGATCCCGCACATAGGGATATCTTGTTTTTAGACTCTCTGCTGAAGGGAATAACGATTCCCAGACAGAAGATTTTTTCCCTTGTCTTCCCTTTGCGACCGCATTCAAAGTCATCGTTGCACTATGGATTCGTGCACCGGATGTCTGTGCCTGCATGCCGGCTTCCAGGATATCCTTTAATAAAGTCTCTTCCTCTCTGGCCTGTTTCATCCATTCTTCAGGAAACGATGTTTCCATATCCAGATATTTCCTTCCGATGCTGAATAAAGCAGCTACAAAGATATCGGCATGGATCTCCTTACACTGTCGATAGATACGCTCCCAGTTTACTTTATACGCTTTGGCATACATCAATACATCCGTGAGCTGACGGATCCCGGCTCCAAAATGAAGAAAATGCTTATACATATGACAGATCAAATAGAACAGATGATCCGTATCATTCAACGTATAATATTCTGTATCCTCTATCTGTATCTTTTTTATCTCTACGTCCTTGAAATATCGATTTAGGTTTCCATATGTCTTTGATTCCTGTGGAAACAAAGACGTATGCACTTCAATGATCAGCTGTGATTTCTCTTCTTTATAGACAACCTCATATTCATCACAAGGACTGAGCCTTTCAAAGCCATTGGACCGCAATATTTGGTCACAGATCTCAAATTCTTCCTTCTGGATCCATATATCCTCATCCCAGGATTGTCTGTGATCCGGTAATGGATACGTATGACGACAGATGATCCCCTTTAAAACAATAGGTACAATTCCTCCAGATACGAATTCCCCATAGATCTTTTCAAAAGCTACCGTCCTCACATATTGAGACAGTACTTGTTGAATTGATCTTTTCTTAATGGTTTGAATTGACACATCCATTGTTCCTATACCATCAACTATACTTTCAAATACGAACGGCAACATTAAATGCTTATCAGCTAATTGAAATATGTTTTTCTGATCATCTTCTGAATGTAAAATGCATTCAATATCTATCTGGTTCTTCAACGAATTGCTCAATAATTTCAAAAACAATAGGTCTGTCTGATTAATCGTTGACATAGGTTACGTAACCTCTTTCATATAGTTGTCGGATAAAGAATTCTGTATCTTTTAAACAATCTTGGTATTCAACCTCATACTCCTTTACAATTTGTAAAATAATCGAGTTGATAGAACAGTTGTCTACTAGTTTTCTCCATATAAAATATCCCAATTCATTGATTTGCAAATAAGGATTTCCTATATCCTTGGATAATAAAAAATAATCCCCACAAATTTTCCTGCATACAATTCTTTTATCCGTTCGAATTTGATTTTTTCTTTCCATTTTTCCTTACTTCTTTGTTATTCAACGACCTCTATGTAGCCCATCTTTACAAGTTCTTGGATGAATACTTTAATATCCTTTTTGTAGTTCCCGGGTTTTCTGTATGTTTTTTTTAAAAGAGTCTGTAAATCTTCAATCGTGCAAGGCTTCACTAAACATTCGCATAAGATTCCAGCTGCTTCATTCATTCTTCTTACATAGGGAATATAATCATCATCACTTAGCGAAAATAACAAGTATTGGTCACAGACCTTATCGATCCATACATTTTCATAAAGTTTGTAATAAGTCATGTTTTCTCTAAAACCGTATTAAATATCATCCGCGTTGATTCCAAGGATGCAGTATTGATCAATTTATAGACCGGTACTTTCTTTAAAATTTGATCCTCTATACGGCAGATACAATGAAGGATTTCTCTTGATTTTTCTTCATATAGAAATTGGGACAATATAGGCAGTACGGCTTGACCTATATTCATTTTTTCGATAGAATCAGTTTTTCCTTGTTCCAAATATATAATTCCTTTCAATTCTCCTTCTTTATTGGAGCGATACCCCTCTTTTCCAAACCATGGAGACGGGTGAACAATAATTCTCTTTCCCACTTCTAAAATTGGTTTATCTCCGTTCATAATTTGAATTTGATCGCCATACAGCTTTTTCAAGTTTTTATACTGCGTTGTTTTTCCGGTACCGCTTGGTGCTGTCAAGATATACACCTTATTTTTATACATAAATGAAACTCCATGAAACAGACAACAATTATATCTCGGTAAAAGATTAGAAATCTTATACAACAATAAACAATATTCTGTATATGCGATTGAACAATTCTCGTTATAAAAGGAAGAATATTCTTTTTTCATTACAGTAATTTCTTCTGGATCTACATGGATCATATCTATATTTGATTTCTTAATTGTGAAATCAGGAAGCGTTTCAAAATACGCCATCGTTGTCGGATCATGACACTGAATGTTCAATTTTACCGGTCCAAAATATGCGCAGAATCCATTTCCCATTTACTGATCCTCATTTCAAATACACATAGATACAGCGTGGAATTTTCCACGCTGTATGCAATTTCACCTGTTAAAAACCCGCAAAAGGATCATTTGGATCCCAATCACCGGATCCTTCTCCATTACCGGTGCCAGAACCATCCTGAGAAACAGGAATCGTAATATCTTTAACAATGATTTCATCTAATAAAAGTGGACTCGAATATTTCTTCTTCATTTTACATCCTCCTTTATGCTTCGGTTAAAGTGCTTTTTGCATTCAATACTCTTGCACTCATGCCACCGTCTTTACCCCAAGTACCGTCAACCAGTTTTCCATTTCCAATAGAAACCTGTAATACCTGTGCTGCTGTTACTTTTATACCGTCCGGTGTAATCCAATATGGCAATTGTATATATTTTGCATTTTCTGTTAACAGCTTATCGGCTTTCGCAAGTCCTAAGTAGCCTTCTGTTCCATATTTAGACTGTGCTGTGTATGTATATGTTTTACCATCATGCAATTTAGTTACTACAAATTCTTTTGTCAAATCTGTTTTTACCGTAATCGTAGACGTAATATCACCATCTTTTAAGATTACTGTACAACCGGTTTCTTGATAATTCTGATCATCGGTATTGATCATCAAATACAAGTGATTGACAAAGTCCTTTGTATCATCTGTCTTATAAGCATTGTAAATTACATAAGTAATCGGACGTAAGTAAGTCGTAGGAACTTCCTTGATGTAATATGTCACACCACCTGTTGGTTTTAACTTCATACCATTTGCGGTTGGTGCTGAAGCCCATACCCAGTTGGTTCCATCATAAGCAGCAGCTGATTGTGTCGTGATTCCATCTTTTAAATAATAACCACCATACAGAGTACCCGCTGTTAAGTTCTGGGTCAGATCGTATGTTCCACCATTTAATTTACTAATGCGGATTGTTTCAATATTTCCCCCTGCAACACCGGAATGGTAAACATAGAAGCATTCATCCCAGATTGCATATAAATCATCAATTGGCTCTACTTCATCTGCGGCAACTTTTGTTACAGTTTTCCACTGTCCGGCAATCAATGCCAGGAAGGCACCGTTTTCATATTTCAAGAATAATTCATCAATAGTCGCATCGGCTTTTTTTGCCCATCCGATGAATTCATGTCCAGCATATTTAAACTGAGTAGATGGACGGATATCAACAGCTTCGTTGATATGTAAGCCATCATCCGTAACACTTTCAGATGTTCCGTTATTTGCATGCCAGGTAATATGTGTATTTGTCGGAGCATCTTTTAATCCATATTCGGCACGTAACTGAATCGTATAGATATACTTATCGTTTTCACCAGTTGATTTAGGATTATCTTCAATCTTCGCATCATTTTTTAATACTGTAAACGTATCGGCCGGATAGCACTTAACGTCTGTATCTTCATAAGCTTTGCCATTCCATTTCTGAACTATCCAGTATAAGAACTGATGCTTATCATCCGGAGCCGTTGATGCAGCTAAGCCAGTGGCTTCTGCCTGATCCAAGTAATAAAACGGATCCGTTGGAGCATTGCTTCCGCCATTGGCATCATATACGACATTGATACCTTTTGCACCAACGACGATGGCTCGCCATTTTGCATATAAATCTAATTTTTTAGTAATCCAGAAACGGCTTTCCTGTGCATCTTTATTCACATTGCTTAATGGATTTCCATATTTATCCAATTCTGTCGCTTGTGTCTGGTCATAAGCTTTTAACAGATCCAATCCTTCCGACATTGTATATGCTTCAAAGTTAAATGGCTTTGTACAAGCTTCATCCGTATACCATCCAATAAGCTCATAATCATCCCGTGTACCAATGATCTTGTTACCACCTGCTATTTGGTTACCCTCATCAACTCGGAAGCTCATTCCTTGATCGCCCCAGTCAAGAGATGTATCTGTGCTTGGGACATTTGGATGTAGAATCACACGATATTGATTCTGGATCCATTTTGCAAATACGGTAATCCCTTCTGGCATTCTAGTAAACGTATAAGGTTGTGTACAAGTATCATCTGTATACCATCCCGCAAATGTATATCCCCTATAAATTGGTTCATAGTAGTTGGCTTCGCCTTTATTGTAAGAAGCTACACTGGATTCATATGGAATATCTTTTTCAACTTTCAATTCACCACGCGAAGATTGCCCTTCAATCGGATTGTTGTAGCCATCTACATAGACGCCATCTTTAAACAAAATGTTATGGAGGAGTGGATCAAACAAAATTTGTAAATTCTGATAATTTGAAACCGATGCATAATCCCCATTATTATCCTTATTGCCTAAGAATATCCAATCAGACCAATATTCCGATCTATCTGTATATCTATAAGCCATGGCCTTATAACCATTGTACTTATCTGTTATATAGAAAGTACCACCTGATGTAATTACTGTATTGGCAAGTAAATATATGTCCGAATCCTTATCTTTTTTATAGAAGCTGATTATATGGTCTCCTTCATTAGGGGATCTATAAAATGTCATTGACGAACCACCATCTGGCGGTATAAATGCATCCATAAATGTCATAATGGTATTGGTATTGCCACTACGATATGTCCATCTGTACTCACTTGGCCATGTATAACCATTGGATGCCAGACTGGAACCATACAATCCGGTCATCGTTTGATCGATAACCACATAATAACTCAAGAAGGCAGGTTCAAGATGCTGAAAAGTCAATGTTATCTGATTACGATTATAATAAACATTTAATACAGCGGTTCCTTCCGGGTTAATCGTTACATTCGTATCATAGTTATCTAAATGGAATCCAGTGAACTGTTTTCTGTTTCCATTGATGCTCGCATAACGATTGTCGCCACTCCCAGTAGCTTTTACATCATTGATTGTCTGACCTACTGTGCCTGTATTGGAAATTGATTCGGCAAAGTCATACGATTCCCCGTCTACATTCTGCTTCCAGACAATGATAACGTAGTTAGCCCTTGTGGCAGGTGTCCACTTTGCATAAACCGTTTTACGTTGTGATAATTCATTTCCAAAAGTAAATTCACTTCCTCTGCCTTCTGCATTGTCAAACCATCCGGCAAATGTATATCCATAACGACTTGGGTTTGCCGGTCGCACTGTTTTTTCTCCTTCTTCGATGAACTGTGGTGCTGTATAAGTAACACCATCTCCATTTTCCTTGAAGATCAACCAGTACCCTTTTGCCGGATTTGCAGTAAAGATTATATTTCCGGTAATATTTACTGTTTCACCTAACGCATATGGTTGGTTATTACCACTGCCATCTGTACGTGTAATCTTATCCGAACCAGTCGTGACATTCCATCCTACGAAAGCTTCCATTTCGGTTTTTGGCGTATAGTCTGTTTCAATCGTGTAGATTACAGCTTCTCCTGTTTTGTTGATCAAGGTTTCGCTATGAACGGTAACACCATCTTGATCTTTAAACTGGATATTATACGCTTTGAAGATCATCGCATAAATATCGATGTTCATTCCTTCAGATATTGTTAATCCATCTAAATACAAACGTACATCTTCAATGGTCTTAGGCTGTGTGGCCACTGTATATTCGCTGGAACCAATCGACCATCCTTTAAACAGTTCTCCTTCAGATAATACCCCGGCACCCGGATCGTATACGATCTTCTCCAGTTCCGAAGCTGAATCACTGTTTTTTACATAAACAGTTGTTATTTTATTACCATCTTTACCATAGAAATTCACAGCCGCTCTGGCTTCATCCTCAGTACTGCCCTCTTCAACAACAGCATAAACAGAGAATCTTCCGGAATTAAACACCAAAGAAATCAACGAATCAAAGCTGTATGGCAGCACCTCTGTCTTTTCACCAAAGTGCACGAGTACAGGATTGATCAGTTTTTTAATAGAATCGGAAGCAAAGGTTACTTTAACATCTTTTTTCGGCTCAATCGGATTTCCGTTTTTGTCATAAAATGTAATATCTACAGCAGATACAGAAGTAACGTCTTTACCAATGGCTTCTTTCGCTTTGATCGTATACGTTTCATCCGTTACCTGTGTAACCTTTAAAGTTGTTCCTTCCGGCAGTGCACCTTCTTCAGCTTCCACATTAATCGTGACATCGCCAGCCTCTCCAGTTAAACTTTGAGCAGGTTTTGATGACTCATTCACTATATTATTTTCTTCTGTCGGTTCTTCCTTCGCGAAGACAGGTTCCATTTCATCGCTTTCTGGTTCTGTCCCTTCCTGCACCTCAACAATATCTTCAGGCTCCACTTCTTCTGCAGAGACATCGGTCTTCAATACAAAAATGCCTAATACCATTGAAAGAAACACAGAGAATATAAAGACAGGTAGAAATTGTTTACTATTTATTCTCATGGAATCGCTCCTTCCTTTTTTTGTTACATACTAAACCATTTTGATTTTAACATATAAATATACTTTTCAATATGTTTCATAATATATTTTTATTTATTATTTTGCATTCTTTTCTTAAAGCTTTCTATAATCATTCATAAAAAACCATATTTCTTTATCAAAAGAAATATGGTTTCTGCTCGATTCCTTACATATGTAACACTGATGTCAACCATGAAGCTGATTTCTTTTCATTTATTAATAATGCTTTATAGGTTTGATTGACCAGCTTCATCTTCGACGAAGTTATATTGTTCACATGCGTATATGTATTTAAATATGTGACATCCCCTGTTTCATCCGGCTGTGTGCGGTTTGCTTGAATAAATGCCATTGTCTTCAAAAACATCTTAGAACATTCCGCACGGGTTGCAAAAGCTTTTGCACGGATCTTCCCGTTGCTACCACCCATGATGCCATTGGCAGCTGTCCACTGGATTGGTCCTTTGGAATAGGACCACATATCTGATGCATCACTGTACTGGGTTAGATCATAGTCAGCTGTATAAGGCAAACCCAGTGACTTCACATAACGGTTTAAGATAATCGCTAATTGTTCTCTGGTAATCGGATCATTGTATCCGAATTTTCCATTACTGTATCCGGCAATCACGTTAGCTTCTTTCGCCCAGGTCACTGCCTTACTGTAGTATTTTCCATCTGCAACATCTGTATAATATTTTACAAAGGTCACATTCGGACTGCCGGCCAGCCGGTGCAGTACAACGGCCACCTGTGCTCTTGTCATGTTTTCGTTCGGGCCAAAGGTCGTCTCATTCAACCCCTTCATAATTCCGGCTTTATAGGCATCCTCAACGGTATTCCGGTACCATGCAGCCTCTTTAACATCTTTAAACGGGAAGTCTCCCTGCACCATAAACGTACAAGTTGCCACATAGCTGCCATCTTCGCTGGTTGCAGTAATGATCGCATTGCCTTGGGCTATCCCGGTTACTTCCCCTTTTTCATTGACTGAGGCAATCTTGGCATCACTGCTGGTCCATTTGATAGTCTTATTCGTGGCATACTCTGGAGTAAAGACAACTGTCAATGTTTTCTTATAACCTTTATACATTTCAAACACGCTGTCCGTTAATTCAATCCCCTTTACCGGAAAATATACATATTGTTCCAGTGGTTCGTTGCCATCTTCAATCGTAATGGCATTCCATTGATCCAGCGTTCCTGTATAAACAGCTTTACGCAGTTTATTACATAAATGGAAAGCCTCTTCCTCCACTTTAGTAACACTGTTCGGAATCGTGACCGTATTCAATGCATGGCAATCATAAAAAGCACGGAACTCAATGGTTTTGATGCTGTCTGGTATCGTTAATTCCGTTAACCGGAAACAGCTTGTAAAAGCACGAAATCCGATAGATGTCACGCTGTTCGGTATTTCGATGGACGATAATGAAACACAGTTACTGAACGCCATTGTACCAATGCTTGTAACAGAATTTGGAATATTAATTGTAGTTAAGCTGCTACAGTTATTAAACATGGAATTGGCAATACTGGTTAATGTATCCGGTAATACAATGGTTTCCAGTTTGGAGCATCCGTCAAATACACCATATCCGGTACTTTGTAAAGAACTTGGCAGCACAACAGATTTTAATGCCGTACATTGATAAAAAACAGAGTTTGGTAAAGTCTTTACCGTTGAAGGTAACATTACACTGGTTATAAAATCGTTATTCTGGAAAACCTTTCCATCCACCGAGGTGATGCCTTCTTCAATGATGATATGCGTAATCATGGATTTAAAAACATCCCATGTAACTCCATCCTTGTTGTATGCCTCCCATGGTTTTCCTTCCGGCATATTTACATTAGGATCCTCACTGGGTTTGATCGTCAAAGTTCCTTCTTTGGTATTGATTATGTATTGGCATTCATTCTTTACGCCATAGTATTCCTGATAAGACTCCGGTATTACCGGGGGTGTGTCTTCTGGTTCTTCCATTTCCGTTGTTTCTTGTACGGGTTGCTCTTCTGCTACTGTTTTTGTATCTGGCTGTTCTTCCACAACCGTTTCTGATACCGGTTCTTCGAGTATTTCCGTAGTCTCTGTTTCTTCCGCAAAAACCGGAGATGTTATAAATCCAAAAAATAATAAGAATGCACTTATGGCAACAATTCGTTTCATCGGGATCCTCCGTTCCATAAATAATATTAATGATTATATCATATAATAAAATATGTTTATGCAAATTCACTCTATTGGTTTGTCCATTGTTTTGTCAACTATTATTAATGAATGATACATAGAAAAACTGAACAAGCTTTATTTTGATTTTCCTTGTTTTTTGATATCATAGCCTTATGAATAACAAACAGAAAAAGATTCCCTTTAACTCGTTGAACACATTGATCCAACGCTATAAAGAAGGAACCTTTCAGGAAATCATCGATGACTGGAAGTGGATCTTCAACTATTCCAGAAAGTATAAGAAAGCGATTATCTTCTATGTCTTTTTAGGAATCTTGTCCACAACTATGGGATTGGTCAGCAGTGTAGCATCCAAATACCTGATTGATATCATCACAGGTTTCGATCGCGCCCGTTTGTCTACCATGATTGCCATCATGGTAGGATCCGCTGTGTTCAATCTGACTTTTTCTTCTTTTATCAATCGGTTATCCACCAAGCTATCCGTGTATATCAACAATGATATCCAGTCAGATATCTTTGATCAGATCATGGATGCGGACTGGCTGGCAATGAATGCCTTTTCCAACGGGGATGTATTAAACCGTTTTAATACCGATGTCAATACCGTTGCTGATAATGCCGTCAGTTGGCTGCCAACCATTATTATTGCTCTCTATAACTTCTTAGCTACCTTTGTGGTCTTGCTCTACTACGATATGATCATGGCCATGCTGGCAATGCTCAGTGCTCCCTTTTTAGTAGTTGCCAGTCAATATCTTATCAAGAAACAAAGAGAATATGGCAAGAAGGTACGAGCCATGAACTCCGAAATGATGACCTTTGAAATCGAAGCATTTTATAACTTCGATACCATCAAATCCTTCGGAATTACAAAAATGTATTCCAAAAAAATGCGTCAATGGCAGATGAAATATCGTAAGCTTCGTCTGCAGTATAATTTGTTTACCATTGAAACAAATATTCTTTTATCCGTACTCAGCTATATTATCCAGTTTATAGCGTTTGGTTATGCTCTCTATTTATTGTGGAATCATAGTATCACATATGGAACGATGGTCTTGTTCTTGGAGCAGAGAACAAATTTATCTAACGCTTTTAATAAGATATTGAGCATTATACCTGCTTTCCTAAATAGCTCCATATCTGCACACCGGATACGGGAATTGACCCAGCTGCCAAAAGAAGAACATAAAGCGAACAGCTTTTCCATGGAAAATACAAAAGGTTATACAGTATCGATGGATCATGTGGATTTTGCATACGAACCTGGGAAAACAGTCATTACCGATTCACAGTTTATTGCCAAACCCGGAGAGATCGTTGCTCTGGTAGGACCAAGCGGGGGAGGAAAAACCACGATGATCCGACTTATTTTAGGCCTTGTCCATCCCCAGAATGGACAGGTCACGATATCCAGTGAAACCACCGTCAAACAAGCCAGTGCCGATCTTCGTTCCTTGTTTGCGTATGTGCCACAGGGAAATACGATTCTGTCCGGCACCATCCGGGATAACCTGCTCATGGTTAAAGAAAATGCCACAGACCAGCAGATGATTGAAGCTTTGCAGATTGCCTGTGCTTGGGATTTTGTACAGAAAAAAGAAGAAGGCCTGGACGCCAAGGTAGGAGAACGTGGCAAAGGGCTTTCCGAAGGACAAGCCCAGCGCATTGCCATTGCTCGGGCGGTTTTGCGGGATGCCCCGATCCTGTTAATGGATGAAAGCACCAGTGCACTAGATGTCACAACAGAACGTCAGGTATTGCGCAATATCATCGCACAAAAACCAAATAAGACCTGCATTATTACAACCCATCGGCCAAGTGCATTGAATCTTTGCCAGCGCATCTATCGTGTGGTAGATACACAAGTAGCACTTATGGATGAAAAACAATCGAGTCAAATGGTCATAGATTTTTAAACAAACAAAAAGAACGCATTTTGAACGATTCTGTTTTTTGGAAGCAGTTCAAATGCATTCTTTTTTTATCGAAACGGGACCGCATCAAAACGAAAAATTTCCTGATCCATGCAAATGCGGTAAGGATTGGTATCCAAGAGAATATCTAATGTTTGTTTGCTGCATTCTCTTTTTAAAGTATGGATCACATCCCGCATATACGGAGTTCTTGTCTTATAATTATGGGCATCACTGGCAATCACATGCACAAGGCGATGAGCTAACAGTGCATAGGCCGTGTGTTTTTCTCTTCTTCCGAACTTGCCGTGAAAACTTCCCTTATTGACCTGGATCACATACCCTTTCTGATGAAAATCAAAGGCATATTGGGGATGCTGTTGTATAAAACGAAAGCGTTCAGCATGGGCAATGACCGGCACCAAGCCTCTTTTGGCCACCTGGTCCAGTACATCCACCGCAAAACTGGCCTTCTCATTAAAATCGAATTCAATGAGCATATACCGGCTTTGGTTAATGGGAATCACCTGATTTCGGTCAATGAGGTTCGGCAGATCATATGTCGCATAGACCTCCATGCCAGGCAGCAGTTCGATTTGATATGTATCCCATAACACATCTTTTGTTACGTCATATATTTCGTCGTACCATGGTCCATAGTAGTTATTAAACAAATTTGGAATATTGCAGTGACAGCTGGCTACAATCTTGGTTATACCACTATCTCTGGCAATGCGTGCCATCTGTATAGTATCCTCCATCGACTGACTGCCGTCATCGACCCCCGGAAGAATATGTGTATGAATATCGATCATCGGCTAGGCTCCGTTCAATATACCACCCAGCACCGGGATATGACTGGATGCCAGATTCTCCAACGATTCCATAATAAAATCTACTTTGGCCAGATCCTTACGGACAACAAAAATCACTCCATCGGCATGTTTAGCCAAAATGACTGCATCCGTCAACAGACCCGCCGGCGCACAGTCTAAGATAACATAATCCGCCCATTGGGAAACCAATTTTATGATCTTTGCGACATCGTCCTGGCTTAATATGCCAGACCCATCTTCCATCCTTTTTCCACCCGGAATAAAGTTCAATGCCACATCATCCGGCAAACCCAGATCAGCTCGGGAATAGATTACATCTTCCAAACGAGCAGTCCCTTCGAGGACTTCTCGTAATCCAATATCGCATTGTAATCCGAAAATGTCGGCATCGGAAGGATTTCGCAGGTCGCAGTCGATTAATACGATTTTCTTTCCAGCCTGCGCCAGGGAAATTGCCATGTTAACAGCCAATGTACTCTTTCCTTCACCAGCCAAAGCACTAGTAAACATTAATGTTTTTGCTTGGGTCTGACTGGCCTGGTATTCTAATTTATTTCGTATCATACGTAACGGTTCCTGCAGAACATCCTCGTATTTCGGATTGGTAACCAGAATACTGTTGGTCTGTCTTTGTTGACGGACACTGTGTACAACCTTAGGAAAAGAGCCCAGTGAACGCATGTGTAAAAACCGTTTAAAATCTTTTTGTTCGTCCACCGTCCTCCTTGTCAATGTACGTACACCGACAAGGAGCATGCACAACAGAATTCCATATACTGCCCCTTTCAGACATTCCTTCCATACAACGTATGGATTGACGGGATCGACCGGCATGCCACTATCATCGATTAGATCCATATGGCTTTTTCCAACAATGACATTGGACAATTCCATATAATTAGAGATGACTGTTTCCAATGTGGAATATGCCGCCTCCGGGTTGTTGGAGGTTGCTGATATTGTCAATAAGTTCGTATTCGGTTCCACACTGGCCATGATATCTGCCGGTGTCATTCCCACATCATTCATCTTTTCAGAAACACGTTTCTGCATTAAATCACTTTGTAAAAGCGTATCAAAGGTCGTGGCCATCTGACTAGCTGTATAGTTATCATACATAGCCGAATAGGAAGAGTTTAACGATTCCGACATATTCACCGAATATGTTTCACTGGCCACAAATTTTGGCTGGTATGTATAATATGTAATTATCGCATTCAAGGCTGTCCCTATCGCAGCTAAGATGATCATCAAAAGAAGGTTGTTTCGCAAAGCCCTCATGTATTTATAGAATAATGTGGTAATATCTATTAAATTGTTCGGGGAATGATCTTCATTGGTTCTGACATTTTCGCTCATGCCGGACGCCCCCCTTCTGTTGTACTTTTACGTCCATAACGCCCGGTTCCATAGCGTCCATAGCGTCCATAGCGTCCATAGCCACCATAGCGTCCATAACCATACCCGTAGCCATATCCATAGCCATAACCTGATGCCCCGACAACCGCATTCCGATGGGCCTTGTCATTTAAGATAACTCCGAGGATCCCATTGCCGTAATAACTTAAAGTATCGATTGCTTCATTGATGTTGTCTATATTCTGATCATTCTGACGAATTACAAATATAGACCCGTCTACCAGATTGGCTAGATCAATAAGATCCGAGCGATTGGCAATACTAGGTGCATCCACAAAAATAAAATCCATTTTTTCCCTTGCCTGCTGAATAAAGGAATGGAAAGCCGGTACCCCAAAGACCTGGGTAATTTTTTTATCCTGCGCTTTCGCATTGGCTAGTACAAACAAAGAAGTCTGAGAAACTCTTTGAATTTGCTTTGTATAATTTTGTATTTCCTCGTCGTATTCCCATCCTTTTTCCGGATCCAGGTCAAACAGGTCGGCCAGTTCCTTCTGCCGGCAATTGGCTTCAATCAATAAAACTTTAGCCCCTCTTTGCGCAAAGGAAAATGCCAGATTGGCCGCCATGATCGTCTTGCCTTCCTTAGGGGCCGTAGAAGTAATCATCATCACTTGGTTAGGTACTTTTTCATTGTCATACAATAGCTTAGTATGCATCTTCCGGATGTTTTCAACAAAATCAAAGCTCACCGTCGGTTCCGTCATCAACATCTTGGTCGGATTGCGATGGATCCATGCATTCAGGCTGGCGTACTTTCTCTCATGATGGATCGTTCCCAGCAGTTCCATCCCCAGTTTGTTATTGACATCTTCACGGCTTCGGATCCCCTTTCGAGCCATCGAATTGGCAACCGTCAGTAAAACCATCCCAAAGGCCCCGCCCGCTGATCCAAGCACAAACAGATGTCGGAAACTATATTGATTATTCGGCTTGGAAGGAATTTCCGGTTGTTCCAGAATATCAATAACCATAGAACCGGTCACTTTATCCAGCACCTGATCATAATTCTTTAGCACATACTGCAATTCCCTAAAAGATGTAACCGGATTGGTAGAAGTAACGGATATGGTTATCAGATTGGTGTCCGGTAAAACAGAACTGTCGATCGTTCCCTGAAAAGAGTCCACATTCATCTGTTCGGCCATCCGTTTTTTAAAAACTGTACTGTCCAGTACTGACTGAAAACTCTTAAGATTGTCCTTGACTGATTTTGCGTTTCCATAGGCTCCTTCTGTATTGCTTTGATTAAACACAACGCATGTAGCCTGCGATGTATAGGTTGGTTTTCGAATATACGAAGAAGCAATGGTCATCCACAAACCGGCACTGATTGCCACGCAAAGAATCAAAAACCAGTTTTTCAATATATCCGAAAGCAGGCAGGAAATGATATCCGAAAGATTTGTTTTATTTTCATCCATACTTTTCACCTACTTTACAATCACCACAAGCTGTGTACAGCCTGCTGCATTCTCATCTGTAATCGTATAACGAACTAAATATGTTCCTGGTTTGCCCGTATCCACATCGGAAGCCACCTCAATTTGCTCCGGATAGCCATGGGAAACATCTTCTACATAAAGCATCGGATCAAACTCCGCATTGACATCCAGATAAACCAGATATTCTGTCAATGTGATTTCGATCTTCGACTGCTCTTTACTATACACATACAATTCGGTATCCAGCATCGATGTCGTACCGGCACTGTCCATAACTGAAATGTGCACAGGATATTCCCCCGTTCGATTGACATTCACGGAGGAATCAAAAGAAAACTTGATCTGACTGGACAGATCTCCATCCACCGAACTGTTGGCAAAAACCAATTTATCCAGCTCCAGAGTATCCCCCTGACGCATAACCAGCGGTGCCGACATAGAAAAAGTCGGTGCTGAATAATTCGTATAAACCATGGTCCGTGTTGCTCGACCTACATTGTTGGAAGCATCCACTGCCGCATAGGTTATCGTTCTTGAATTGTTGATGACCGGACCAAGCTTTTCAATGACCAGCGAAGAAGTAACGTCCCCATCGCGATCATCCGTTGCTTTGACACCAGCCAGTAGCTGTTCATCCCCAGCTTCGCTAACCGGGCACTGGATCTCAGAAGTCGGAACCGTAATGACCGGAGCAGTCTTATCAGTATAGTGTGTCTGATAGATCAAGCAAATAACCGTACTGATCAGAGCTACTATCACCATAAAAATACTAAAACTGCTCTTTCTGTTTTTACGGATCTTTTGCACGACCATCTGACGAGATTGAACTTGTTTATTGACGCTCTCAGCTTCCTTTTGATCTGTCCTTTCTAAACGATTGGATGTATCTGTATTCTGAGTTTTCGCTTTCTCACTCATTTATATTTACCACCTATCTAAAATCATTATCATTCTACATGAACATACATTAAAACTCAACTTAATATAATACGGTTTCTGCCTTATTTATCAAGGAATTTCGTTTTTTTGCCTATAGCGTATGCATTGATGAATACGATTATTGATACTATGTATATATATTCAATCTACATTAATTTTTTAAAAAAATAGGAAATTCTTTAGAATCTCCTATCTCTTTAATTCTTTTCATCTAATTAATTTATGTTTTCAATCGACTCCATGTACTTCTGCTTTGCTTTGGTATACTCTTCATTGTATTCTTCATCAGTACCCGAGCTGATGTCAGCAAAATAAGTATGCTTATGTTTTGCCAGCTCCGGGTGGACACGGACAATGACCGCATTGCCTACATTGGAACAGATTCCAGCAATCATCTTAAAACACGACATCAGGTTCACAAAACTGGCATCTGCATAGATGTCACATGTTCCTTCACTCATACGTTTCAGATGATCTTCTTTCAGGATATCAATCATCTCATCCACAACCTGCTCTAAAGGGGCAATCGCATAAGCCGCTTCCACATCTCGCTTGGAGAAGGCCAGCTCGGCATTGTCCAAAATATCCTGGATCAGTTCCAATAAAACTACCAGCTGTTTATGAGCAGTCTGTGAAATAACTGTGTTATTCTCATGTAGATCCTTTGCTACATCCGCAATATCTTCAGCGATATCTCCCAGGTTTTCAAACTCCGTCGTCATTTTATAATACTGGTCTAAAATAGACACATGCGTCGCTTCCTGCAAATGAGGCAGCAACTCGACAATGTATTTACTGATCCGGTCACTCAGTTCATCGATCCGCGCTTCTTCTTGTGCTATTTCCGCATATTCTTTTCCATTGTACACACGTAGCAGCTCCACTGCTCTTTTGATATTTTCTTCCGACGCATGAAAAGAAGTTAATAACGCATCGTAACAACTTCGTAAAGCCAGAGCCGGTGTGTCCACAAAGGCAGTACTTAAAGAGTCATAGACATCTCGATACTTATTGGGTGGTGTCGGATCATCTTTGACAATCTGAATGCTTAGTTTTTCGAAACGATTTAAAAATGGCAACAATACTAACGCACAGGCCAAATTAAAGACCGTATTGGTATTGGCTATGATACCAGAGTTGACTGTCATCTCCCACAATCCATCCAGAAGCCCTAAATGATGAGCGACAAAAACACCAACTAATACCAATATTGATTTAAAAAAGTTGAAAATGATATTGACCATTCCAACCCGTCTTGGCTCAGCTTTGGCACCGATCCAGCACACGATCAATGTCGTTACACAATCCCCTAGATAAACGCCGACGATTACAGAATAGATGGCTTTGAATGTGAGCATGCCCGAAGACGAGAATGCCTGTAAAATACCAATGGTCGCCGAAGAGCTCTGCAGGACAAAAGCAACAGCCGCACCGGTGATATATCCTAAAACCGGATTGTTTCCCAGTCCAGTAAACAGATGCTGAACAATTTCAGATTGTCCAAAAACCTCAACGGCAGCTGTCATGTTCATTAAACCAGTAAACAAAATACCAAAACCAATCGCAATATTCCCGATAGATTTCTGATTTTTAAATCCCATGATCAAGATAATCCCGATCACCAGTGTTAACGGCGCCAAAGTCGAAGGCTGAAACAAACGCAAAATAGCGCCACTGTCAGCGTTCAGATCCAATAACCGAATGATCTGTCCGGTCACTGTGGTACCAACATTAGCACCAACAATAATTCCTAAGGACTGATGTAATGTCAGGATGCCCGCTCCGACCAGACCAGCTGTAATCACAATGGTTGCAGTCGATGACTGAATCAAGGCCGTGATAGCCAATCCCAATAAAAACGCTTTGAATGGATTGTTGGTGACATGTTCCATAGCTCGTTTCAATGTCCCGGAAGAACTTTCTTTCAGTCCGTCGCCCATTAAACGCATCCCATACAGGAATAACGCCAATCCTCCAAACAAGCTTAATATGTCAAAAAAACTCATATACTTCTCCTAGATTTCATATACTTCTCTTAAAGTTCATATACTTCACTTATATTTTACTT
>AUXO016167320.1_pt1 | contig 18509 bp, 10 predicted proteins | sample 768731 | NCBI WGS metagenome assembly AUXO01 (sample SAMN02715735, study PRJNA202380) | gut metagenome | biome: sheep rumen | host: Ovis aries | place: New Zealand: Palmerston North
ACCTGGAACGGCGATTGCTACTACATGGTAGGCTGGTCTGACAAACATGAAAAGGTTGCTACCTTCCGCGTAGATCGTATCTACGCGACGCCTAAGGTTCTGGAAGACTCTGCTGTGAGGCGGTCAAAGGGCTATAGCATCGCAGACTTCAGCGAAAAGGCTTTCCAGCTTTTCGACGGGAAGCGCACCGAAGTTACTCTCCTCTGTCACGAGGATGCTATGAACTCCGTGCTGGACCATTTCGGTGAGAAGGCCAAAACAAGGCTTGTAGACGATACTCACTTTCTCCTGACCGCCGAAGTCTCCCTCAGCCCTACTTTTTTCGCTTGGGTATTCCAATTTGGAGGTAAAATACAAATCTGTGCCCCGGAAGAAGCAACGGCAGCGCTTTCTCAGATGATATCGAAAAACATATCTGATAGCCATTAGATTCCAGCCTCTGTAGCACATACCTGTCTGGATAGTGTAGCGGTTACGACCGAACAGAAAACGCGGCCTCTGTTAGCATAGTCATGGGGAGGTAATGTTGATGCCAAAATACATTGATGTATGTTTTCGTTTAGATAGGTTTAGGGGAGAATGTGAAAGCAGGATAACTTCACTATTATCTGAGTTTGCTGAACCAGCTACTTGGGATGAAGAAGGATTTAGCTCTGCAGAGGAGATTATGTGAAATAATTATAATAACACCTTTTCCTCAATAACTAGTAAGCCGTTGAAATAAGTGTAATAAAATGGTATAATTCAAAACGGTTTTCGAAATGATCAAAAGCCAGAACTGAGACAAGTGGGCTAAGCCTTTTCGATACAACATGTAGTAAGTTGCAATCGATTTCATTCCAGCTCTCTATAATCCTTTGGGGCGAGAAGGACGAGATATCCGCTTTCAGTACAATTCGTATATCTTGATTCATGTACCGCGCAGTTAATTATTTGTTTTTGAAGAAACATGGCCGTACAGTCTGGCAAATTATTTGGCCTATGGTATAATGGGTGAGTAATAATATTACAAGTTCTATTCGGTTATCGTATCGTAGGAGGGAAGAGTTTTGTGGTGCAAAATTTGTAGCAGAGAAACTCAACATGAGTATTGTGAAGTGTGTGGCTCAAAAGCAGAGGCAGATATTCCTTTTGAAGTGCACTGGTGTGAACACTGCAATACGCCAATCATAAGAGCTTCCAATGATGAGGGTAAAAATGTTTGCCCTGTTTGCGGAGGGATTGCGCCATATCTCTCTTCGGATCTTCGGCCGGTATTTCCTCAAGAACGGCTACTGATTGAAATATTGACAGCAGAGCCATTTGCGTATGCGGAATCTTCAGTTTGGGCACAGGACAACCGCTATTATATCAATGGAAAAGCAAAAACGGTTCCCACAAGTTTATTTGAATCGCTTGATGTCTCCGGCATAATTAATGCAATAAATAAACATGAAGCAAAAAACCTTTCAGAATGCCAAAAGATTTTTGATTATAATGTCCATAGCTTTGTTGAAGCCAACAAAGCACATTTAGAGAATATCGAAAACGAGGCATTCGCATTTATACAGAGCGCTGCAAAGAAATATGGTATCGAGCAATTGATGATCTCATTTTCTGGAGGAAAGGACTCAACAGTTACAGAAGATCTAACTGTTCGTGCGCTAAGTAATCCAAGTATTGTTCATGTGTTTGGTGATACTACCCTCGAGTTTCCATTAACGAATGAATATGTTGGGAGATTTCGAAAGAATAATCCTCGGGCAATTTTTAAAATTGCCCGAAATAAAGAGCAAGATTTCTACAATGTATGCGCCGACATTGGACCTCCAGCACGGATGATGCGATGGTGTTGTACTATGTTCAAAACAGGGCCAATCACTCGTGTAATCAACAATCTTTATGGAAATGAAAAAATCCTCACATTTTATGGCATACGAAAATGTGAATCCGTAAGTAGAAGTAAGTACAATCGTTTAGAAGAGCAATCGGAATCAGTAAAAATTCAAAAGCAGTCTGTTGCTTCTCCGATATTTTTCTGGAAAGACATTGATATCTGGCTTTATTTACTCGGAAGGCATGTGGATTTTAATGATGCGTATCGGCTCGGCTATGATCGAGTCGGATGTTGGTGTTGCCCAAATAATAATTCACGAGCGCAGTTTCTTTCCCGTATCTATATGCCAGAACAATCTAGAAAATGGAGGAGTTTCCTCATCAACTTTGCAAAACAGATTGGAAAACCTGATCCTGAGGTGTATGTTGATAGTGGAAAGTGGAAAGCCCGACAAGGAGGAAATGGAGTTAAAGCAGCAGAGGATGTAAAAATTCGCTATACAAACTGCACAACAGAAGATCATGCTAAGGTGTATCACATAAACAGACCTGTTGATGATAGTTTCTATAACTTCATGGTTCCTTTTGGCACGGTGTCTAAGGAACTTGGACGTAAGCTGATTAAAGAGGTTATTGTACTTGATGCGAATGCAAATGTCCCGATTCTTTCTATTCAGCCTTTTCAGCAAGATGGATTTGACTATTCAGTTAAGGTGAAGACCATGAATGTTGCGGATCACGATGATCTGCAACGGATGATCTCATACCAAATACGTAAGTTCAATGCATGTCGCAAATGTTTAAAATGCGAGTCAGTATGCAAGTTCGGTGCGATTTCGATTATTGGCGATAAATATATGATTAATCCGGAAAAGTGTAAACATTGCAAAGCTTGTGTATCCCCTAAATACCTTGATGGTGGATGCTTAATGGAAAAATATTTGAAAACCGTAAAATAATCTCTATTAGAGGTAAGCGTATGAAATTCAGAGCACACGAAACATTCTTTATTCGAAAAGGATGGCTTTATAAAGGACTAAGAGGTGTCCAGAACAACCAGAACGTTTTTACAGATAAAAAAGAGAATCCAATGGACGTCCTTGGAATTGGCTCCAATATGGTAAAATCTCTGCGCTACTGGATGCAAGCGACACAGCTAACGACAGAAAGTACAGCGAAAGGTAGAAGCCGCTCACAGGTGTTGACAGATTTTGCAAAAATCATTATACTTAATGATCCATATATGGAAGAACTCGGGACGCTCTGGCTTCTTCATTACAAGCTAGCAACAAATAAAGATTTGGCTTCCGCATGGTACTATTTCTTTAATTTCTTTGACATGACCGAATTTGCTCGCGATGACTTCGTCGAAGGCCTTAGAAAATTTGCTGCGATGGAAGAGGAATACCCAGCGGATGCATCGCTAGAAGATGATTATAACTGCATTATCAATACCTATGTTGAGAGAAGAAAAATTAATCCTTCAAAATCTCAACCAGAGAGTAACATTACTTGTCCACTAGATGAATTGGGATTAATCGAAGTCGCTGAGCAAAACAGTAATCGTGATAGAGTTTTTCGGAAAGCAACGCCCAAAAAAGGAACCTTGCATCCGTATATTGTGTTGGCTGTAATTGTTGACCAATCTCGAGGACGCAGAGAAGTAAGAATTGACGAGCTTCAGCACGCTGCATGTAATATTGGAAAAGTCTTTAACTTAGATATCGTTTCCTTAACGGCAGAGCTTGATCATTTAGCAAGGCTAGGATTTATAGAAGTTGTTAGAACCGCTGGCCTTGATGTTGTAAAAATACTATCTGACTTGAGTTACCAAGAATGTGTTATGGCATATTACAATTCTCTAAATAGATAATGGAGAACCTTTATGAGCATGGATGTAAAAAACTATATTCGTATAGCACCAGGTTTTCAAAAGTCTGTTAACCTTGCCTATGATCTAAATAACATTGGCAAAATTGAAGATTTTATCCCATCATCTTCTGCAATCGAAATCATTGAGCCTATCATACTGAGCACTTTCCCCTCTTCGGCAGATAGAGCACACATCCTAATTGGGCCATATGGAAAAGGAAAGTCTCATATCGTTTTAATGCTCCTTGCTATGATGCGCGAAAGAGAGAATCTTTTCGCTTTCGAGCGTATTTTGACGGCGTTGAACGAGTACAACCATGAACTATACTCTTATGTTTTTGAGTATATACATTCTACTGAAAGGCTTCTTCCGGTTATCATTCAGGGAAGCAGCACAAGCTTGAATCAGTCATTCCTATATGCCATTCAACTTGCTTTGAAGGACGCAGGTCTTGAAGACCTTATGCCGGATACACATTTTACTGCAGCAAATAATAAACTTCAAATGTGGGAAAAAGATTTCCCGCAGACATTTGCGCACTTTGCGGAAGCTATTGCGCCTACACCAATTGAAGAATTCCGTGCAAAGCTTAGTGAGTTCGACGCATCTGCCTATGAAACATTTGTTGAAATATATCCTAAGCTCACTTCCGGTGGAGAGTTTAATCCGTTCCTAGGCTTTGACGTTGTTGAGCTATATGCGACGATAGCCGCTGCCCTTAAAGGTAGAGGTTATCAGGGGATCTTCGTTGTATATGATGAGTTTAGCAAATATCTTGAGGCAAATATTCGAGGAACGTCAATTTCGGATATAAAAATGCTTCAAGACTTTGCTGAAAAATGCAATAGATCAAAGTCGAATCAAATGCATTTACTGCTCATTGCCCATAAAGATATTGAAAACTACATTGACCGACTTCCCAAAAACAAAGTGGATGGTTGGCGTGGTGTTTCTGAACGTTTTACCCACCTTGAAATGCACACAAATTATGGGCAACTATATGAGATAATGGCAACCGCCATTGGGAAAACGGAAGCGTTTTACAAACAGTACTGCCCTGCACATGAGAGCTATTTCAATTGGGCCCGCAGATTTGTTGAAGGAGCGGCTCTGTTCAATGATTTATCGCCGGAACGAAGAGATTACGTTGTTTATGGCGGTTATCCACTACATCCAACGACGTTGTTTCTTCTTCCGCGCTTATCTGAGCTTGTAGCACAAAATGAACGTACCTTATTTACATTCATTTCAGCAAACAACCGCAATACACTAACGGACAATTTGGATCATAACGCGCAGGATGTGTTGACACCTGATGCGGTTTACGACTATTTTGAACCGTTATTAAAAAAAGAGGCATATACTTCTGAGATTTTTAAACTGTATTCACTTTCTAATCGTATTCTCGCTAAGCTCGACAGGAAGAGCCTTGAAGCTAAGATAGTAAAGACACTTGCGCTCTTTTACATCGTTAATCAGTTTGAAAAGCTTCCTCCATTGGCAGATAATATTATAGCGGCTTTTTCTGGTGCATTCTCTGAAATGGATGTTAGCGAAGCCCTCAAGAATCTTGAAGATCGGGAGTATGTCATCTATGCAAAGAAGAGCAATAATTATCTGAGGCTAAAAGAAGCGAATGAAAACGTTCGTGAAGCCATCGAGCTAGAGGTGAAACGGCAGTCACTAATTGGTAGTGTTAAAGATATTCTTGATGGCTACACTCGCGATACCTACCTCTATCCCACGCGTTATAACGATGAAAACGCTATTATTCGGTACTTTGATTTTTGCTTTATTCTGGGTACTCGTTTGATGGAAGTGAAGGATTGGGCTCTTCGCATTAATGAAAGCGAAGCGGATGGGGTTGTCTATGCTATCCTTCCAGAATCGGAAGAGCAAATCTCTGCAATTCGCAATTTCATTGAACGAACAACAGTTGAAGCAAATCGAATTGTATTTATTCTTCCAATAAAGCATGAGGATATTTCGAGCAGTGCATTTGCATATAAAGCACTATCAAAGCTCATTAGTGAGGCTGAAGGTGATGAGGCATTGCTTGCCGAATACCATATTTATTTTGAGGATATGAGTGAAGTCCTTGATTCATTCCTCATGACATTTACTCGTCCGGAACTACGGCGGGCAGAATATTACCACTGCGGAGCTCAATGTGCAATCAACAGAAAAGCTCAGCTGTCACAAAAACTATCTGAAATCTGCGAGACAGTATTTACTCTAACGCCGCGTATCAATAATGAAACGATAAACAAAAATGATTTGCCAACTAACACTATAAATAGTCGGACAAAAGTGGTTCGGGGCTTACTAAAGTCCGAGCTGAGCCCCATGCTCGGCTTGGTTGGCGCAGGACAAGATGTTTCTATTATGCGGAGTGCGCTTATTGTCCCTGGTGTAGTAGATAATCTAAAGGGTGCTCCGCGGATTCATATTTCAGATTGCCCAGATGAACGACTTTCGTATGTGCTTCAGCGCATCGACCACTTTTTCGAAAGGAGCGGCATAGAACAGAATGGCCTAGGATTTTCTGTTCTATATGATGAACTTACACGGCCAGAATTTGGAATTGGCATGAAACGTGGACCTATACCACTTTATATTGCTGCCGTTCTGCACAGCTATAAGGATCATTTAACGATTAGCTCTTGTGGTCAGGAATTGGAAATAAATGCTGAGCTTCTGAACAGCATAAACGCCAAACCAGAAGCGTACATTGCAAAGCTAATAGATTGGAGTCAGGAAAAAGCAAACTATATTGGTTACTTAGAGAGCCTTTTTTCGCCGTATATAATTCCCCGGGAAAAAGATGTCAACTCCTTCTTGTACATCGTGCGTGCTATGCAACGATGGTATATTGCGCTGCCCAAATATGCAAAAGAGACGCGAGAAGTATATGCTGGAGGGGGCCGGTTTATTACAATTGATAAACCCAATTATCGATTTGCCAATGCCTTGAAAATGCCCTCATTAAATCCACACGAGTTTTTATTTGAAACGCTTCCGAATCTGTTTGGGCTAAATTTGTTGTATGAAGAAACTAACAATCGCATTGAGGAAGCAAAAAAAATCTACGACAATGCTTTAAATACTCTAATAGAAGGTTTGGCGCATGATGTGATGACCATCTTTGCACCAAAGACGATTGAAGGGCAAACTGCGTCCTCGGCTGTTTCTTGCTGGTATGAAAGCCTTGCACAAAAAACGAAAGAACATGTTTTTGATGGTATTGATGCCTCCATGTTGTCTCAGTTTCCTGAAGCAGGAAACGATGACGCAAGCTTCATCTCTCGCTTAGCTAAACCTGCTACGGGGCTACGAATTGAAGATTGGAACAATGATACTGTTAAGTCGTTCCGAAAAACAGTAGAGGAACTAAAACTTCATGTAACTGAATTTAATGACATGGATGCGTCCGTCGATAAAGGAAGCTCTAATACGTATGTTCTCACATCGATTGGCCCTGACGGGGAAACACAAATACGAACTTTTAATCGTATAGAGTACTCACGAATGGCGAAGCTTTTAAAGCATGAAATAAAAGCAAATCTTGAGGAGATGGGCCTTGCAATCAGTGACAGTGAAAAGCGACAAGTCCTGATTGAAGTTCTAGAGTCGCTTTGTTAGACGATTGGTGGTGTTTTCCATATGTCCACGGCTTATTTTGACAATGCTGCAACTACATTCCCTAAGCCAGAGCAAGTCTATCAATTCATGGATACATTTTATCGGAACTGTGGAGTGAGTATTGGGCGTGGGACTTATGATTCGGTATACGCTGCCTCTTCTGTTATGGAAGATACACGTGCCCTTTTGCTTGAACTATTTCATGCACAAGGGAAAAAAGTCCTATTTCAGCCTACTGCAACGGAAGCGATAAACCTTGTGTTGCGAGGATTGCCTTGGCTTGAAGGAATGGTTGTCTACGTTACACCCTTTGAACACAATGCAGTTATCAGGACACTTAATTATCTCCAAGAGATACACAGGATTCGTGTTATTGAGCTAGCAGTAGATAAGAGCAACTTGACATACCAGATTGAAAAGATTTCGTATCAGTTCCAAGACACCCCACCCAATGTTGTAATTGTTTCACACGCCAGCAATGTCTGCGGTGTTATTGCCCCAATAGAGGAAATCTTTCCTCTCGCAAAAAAATACGCCGCTGTGACCATAACCGATATGTCACAGACTGCTGGATTAGTAGATATTGATTTGTCCTCTGCCCAAGTCGATTATGCGATTTTTGCGGGTCACAAGACTCTTTATGGACCGTTTGGAGCTTCTGGTGTAGTCGTGCCATCCAGTACCACCATATCACCACTAATCTACGGTGGGACTGGAACTGAGAGCGCAAACCCATATATGCCAGATATTCTCCCAGATAAATACGAAGCAGGAAGCCACAATATTCAGGCAATAGCAGGGCTTAATGCTGCGTTGAAGTGGAACAAGGAAATTGGTATTGCACGTATTCGAGAGCGAGAAAACTGGGGTAAAGAGTGCTTAATTAACGTCCTGTCAAAGTATCCATTTATCAAAATGATAAATAGCGCGGCTCCTTCTGTTGGCGTAATCTCGTGCACCTTTGATGGATATAGTAGCGACAGTATGGGTCATGTGTTCGCTGAGCATGGAATTGCGTGCAGAGTTGGTTTACACTGCGCGCCGACAGCGCATCGCTTCCTTGGAACGTTTCCTTCAGGGACAGTTCGGTTTAGCGTTGGGTATTTTACGTCAGAATCTGATTTTGATAAATTGCAAACAGTTTTAGATTACATTGAAGAAAACTTTTAGGAAAGGCGAGTAAAGATGGATTATCCAAAGTTAATAGCTTGCATGCAGCGATTTTCCGGTGAATCATTGAGAAAATATCTCGGAGAGGATCTTATAGATCAACTTATTTCTGATTGGGAGTCTGCTGATCTCTCTTCTCTAACAAAAAAACGCCTAGCTGAAATGATACTTCATCTGAACGGAACCGCCCTCCTGCGAGATCCGTCGTTTCGCAAAGATGTTTTGTTCCATATGGATGAAAAAGATATTGATATAATCTATCAGGAATTACCACCTCAACGTAGGCGAGGCTTGGCATCATTAGAGCAAAAGGCATCGGCAATCGCGACGATGCCTTGGAGAAATGGGCCGGTTTATTCTAGATTTATTTCTATCTTGGGAGTGTCCCCTGGTATTTTTGATGTTAGATCTATAGATGATACGTCTGTGGTTACTCACCAAGCAATGGATCGTTTTTTCGAACTATTAGACTATCAATATGTAATTAAGCAACGGGTAATTAATGAACTGAACAAACAGGGCGAGTTGAAACGAATGCTTGTTCATATGCCAACGGGTACAGGTAAAACGAAAACTACAATGCATACCTTAGTACACTACTACAATTTCAGTATGCATCAAGAGGGATTGATTATTTGGCTGGCGCATACGACGGAACTGCTTCAACAGGCGTACGACACTTTTACGAGCGTATGGAGCCATTTAGGGAACGGGGCAGTAAAGGCGTATAAGCTTTGGGGCACTAAAGATATTCCTATAGGAGATGGTGCGTTTTCCGGGATCATGTTCTGCGGAATCCAAAAACTCCAGTCTGTAAAACAAAATAACCCAATACTATTTACCAAACTCGTGGAAAGCTCGCGCCTCATTGTGTTTGATGAAGCCCATAAAGCGTTAGCTCCGGAAACAAGACAGCTTGTTGAAAGCTTGATGGTAAAAAAAGCCGGAATGTGCGACCGTTCGCTTATTGGTCTTACCGCGACTCCTGGACGTACAACTCTGTCGTCAGAAGAAAACAGATTGTTTTCTGATTTGTTCGAGGGTCGGATTATTCGTATCGACCCTGATATAGTAAACAAAATTAATATGTCGCGGCTTGACTACTTAAATTCAGAAACGGACAATAATATCATACGCTATTTTCAGAATGCTGGTATCTTATCACGAATTCAAAAGGAGCAGCTAAGATATGAGGAAGAATTCAGCCCTGACCAACTAAGGAGAATTCGTGTTTCCATGACAATAAATGGATATCAAGACTTCAGCAAAAAAACCCTAGAAATGATAGGAAAAAACAGAAGCCGCAACGCAGCAATTCTCCATAAACTTCGCACATTATCTGCTGAGAACGTACCGACAATTGTTTTTGCTTGTTCCGTAACTCATGCTAAACTCTTATCTTATATGCTTTCACTTGAGAATATTCCCAATACTCTAGTTATCGGAGACATGTCGCCAGCTGATCGTGCTGAATCTATAGCGGCATTTAAGGATCGCGCGAATCCAATTAACATCCTCATAAACTACGAGGTCCTAACAACAGGGTTTGATGCCACAAACATTCGCTGTGTACTAATCACACGCCCGACCCAATCGGTTGTCCTTTATAGCCAAATGCTTGGACGTGGCCTTCGAGGACCAATGATGGGTGGTAATGCAGAGTGTTTGCTCGTCGATATTAAAGACAATTTTGGCCGATTCAACCCAGAAATGGCATTCAATCATTTTGACTCTTACTGGACATAATAGGAGGAAACAATATCATGGGACAAAGCATTGTACAGATTAAACAGATGGGTGATGCCCTTCGGAGCAGTGGTTACAAGAGCATTGATAGTGCAATTGCGGAGATAATAGACAATTCTATTGAAGCAGAAGCGAAAGACATTTTTGTCATTATGAATGAGCGAGTAGACCCTGCAACTGGAAGAAAAGCAATCTATGAGTTTGCAATACTTGATAATGGCACAGGTATGACTATCAATCGCCTTGCGAGTTGCCTGGGTATCGGGTTTACCACCAAGTCTGATCGCAGGGGAATGGGGCGTTTTGGTGTAGGTCTTCCCCAAGCTTCTCTCCATGTTACACCGCATGTTGAAGTATACTCGTGGACAGAAGATATTGATGAAGCGTATAAAGTCTGGCTTGACATTGAAAAAGTGAAAACTGGCGAGCAGGAAGAGATTGAGGATCCTGTCCTTGAAGAGATTCCTAGTAAGTTTCAAAGGTTTATCAAATACAGAACCTTTGAAAAGGAATATGACTTTTCGGAACACGGAACCCTTGTCTATTGGCGCAATTGTGATAATGTGAAGCCGAAGACAATGAGCGCACTTAATAGCCGATTGGAGTTTTCTCTTGGGCGTAAATTTCGTCACTTAATTCATGATGGGACGCATAACATTCGAATTATTACTCTAGGCCACGAGAACGAAGCAATTAATGTGCTCCCTAATGACCCACTTTTCTTAATGAAGCCAAACTATGTGCTTGGGAATCTTGCGGATCCTGGTAACATTAGCCCGAGAAGCAATTTGGGTTGCACTGAGCCAATCTTTGAGCCTTTTCGGACAGAGGGAAATCCAGATGGAGTTACAACGATTCCTGTTCCGTACATAGACAAGAAAACGGGAGAAAAACGATCGTCTATTGTGACTATCCGCTTTTCTAAAGTTCGGCCGGAGTTCTATGATCAAACTGCCTTCCCCACGGGAAACCCTGGAAGTACTCCGTTGGGGAAATTCGTGAAGAACCTTGAAGGTATATCTATCGTCCGCGCAAACAGAGAGATAGACTTTGGCATTTTCGATTTTTATGATCGCGTGAACAACCCATTTCATCGCTGGTGGGGGTGCGAAATCTCCTTTGAGCCCGTGCTAGATGAGGTATTTGGTGTTTCAAACAACAAGCAACAGGTTGAACTTCATGACGATAGCACAAATCGCGATATCGACGCAGAAGATACAATCTGGGATCGTCTTGCAACAGAGGTAAAGAATTCAATATCTCGAATGGTTGAGGCAAATAAGGAACTACGCAAGGATTCTCGGACAAATCCTGGGCAGGATGATGAGCCTGAATCAACTGAGCCCGAGCGCATCATCTCTCAAGCAGAGAGTGATTTGGGGGATGATGAAGGTGCTGCCCAGGAGGAGCGTAAAAACACCTCTGAGGAAGAACTCGAAAACCGTGCTAGGCAGGAACTAATCGACCAAGGTAATGAAAATCCTTCAATAGAGGATATCCGAGCAATCCTTCGAAAAGATACGATACTTTCCTATGTTAATCTTGGCAGAAACGGGGCATTCTTTGATACTGATTTCAGCCTTGGCAATGTTAGAATCAAAATCAATACTGCACACATCTTTTATAATGAATTCATTTCCCAAATGAATGATGAAAACAAGCTTGCTTTTGAATTGTTTATTGGTGCACTTGCTCAAGCCATTAACAAAACGAATGTTCACAATCTGGATCAAAATGATGAGCTCTTGCAAGAGTGGGATACTCGTCTGCGTAAATATCTACAGCAAATCAGAAATAATTGACAGAAAGCGTGTTTCCGTATGCCAATTCTGATCTCACAGCAAATTCTTCACCGCATTTGCGAAGAATTATCTAAAAGCACAGAATCCTTTACCTTAATAACCGCGTATTGCAAAACGCCAGTGCTTGAATATCTCGACTCATATATTGATAATCGGCCCATTGTCAAAAATCTTATAGTTAGAATGAAGCCGGAGGACATTCTTGCAGGGGCTACAGATCTTAAATTATACCCCTATTGTAAACAGCGCGGTTGGAGTGTGTTTTTTCGTCTTGATTTACACGCGAAAACATATATTTTCGATAACCTCCGTTGCGTATTGGGAAGTGCAAATGCGACGTGCAATGGCCTCAGTATTGGTGGTATTGGAAATTATGAGATGGCAGCGGTAAATGAGATTGACGAAACTGATCGGCAGCAAGTTCGAAACCTATTTAGAAGCTCTGTTCGCATGACTGACTCTATTTATAATTCGATGATTGCTGCAATCGAAGCTATGAAAGCTCAGCCAAGACAAATGGGGCAAACAAAGTGGCCTGATGAAATTAGTCACTACTTTCATCCGGATTTCTCGCTACTCTTTTCCGAAGATTTCCCTCCATGCAGAGATCCTATGATTGCTTCATCAGAAGACCTTGTTTTCCTAAATACATTCCCTAACGCCAACCGGGATGAAATTAAGCAGGCATTTAAGGAAAGCAAATGTTATCAGTGGCTGATGAAATTGCTGTTAGAACGAGAATCGCACGAGATATATTTTGGTGCGGTTTCTGCTGCTCTTCATGGTGTTATTCTCAATGATCCACGACCGTTTCGCAAGGACGTAAAAGATCTGCTTGCAAATCTTTTAAATTGGATTACCGTTTTGGATATGCCAGAAATCGGGATTGATCGTCCAAATCATTCACAGAGGATCTTTCTTCGATGTAGAACATGATGGGGTGAAAATATGGACCCAATTCTGATTGAGGAAACCAAGAACCTAGATCGAATTGAAAAAAAGATTGATCACATAGTTAACGCCTATAAAGCCAGGAAAGCAGCTCTTCTTACGGAGCTTTCCGATTTTGTTTGCTATGATTATGAGGACAGAGTACGACTTGTCGAAAAGCGACGTGAGCTTCAGTCTGAGGAAAAGCAAATAGAGCAGTTTCAAAGCTATAAACCAAGTCCATATTTTGCTAGAATGGATTTGGACACGGAAATTGATGGTGCAAACGATATTGAGACTAAGGTATTATTCATTGGGAAAGAGGGCATTCATCAAGGAAGTGAATCATTAGTAATTGATTGGCGAAGCGATATTGGACAGTACTATTATATGAAAACCGAGCGGAATTTTACGATCAACGGTTACCAGTATCAGCTCGCACTCCGGCGTGCATTATCCATTGAAGGCGGCAAGCTTCTTTCGTACAACACAGAGTACGACAGCTCGAATGTCACTTTGGAAGGAGATATTATTGATCCGTTCCTATTAACAGTTTTACGAGATAAGCGACGTCACAACCGGCTGACAGATATTATCCGCACAATCCAAGCCAATCAGAATGACATTATTCGTCTTCCAAAACAGGAGAGTTTCGTTGTCCAAGGTTGTGCAGGTTCAGGAAAGACGATGATCCTATTACATAGATTATCTTTTCTGCTGTTCAATAATCGACATCTTCACCCTGCCACAGTTAAGATTATTACTCCAAACAAGTTTTTCGATGCGCACATTAACGATTTGAGTCACGAACTAGGCTTGGATCAGATTCCCCGCTTTACAGTAGAGGAGTATTACGCTGAGTTGATCCATCGGTTTTCAAGTAAAATAGACGTAGATTCCTCTGTGGCAAGTGAAAAAGGCTTATCTGAAGCGCTTCTGAAGTCTATTTATTCTCAAGAATATGTTGAGCGGTTTACCAAGCATTACCATGATTATTGGAATGACATTACACAAAAACTAGCTGAACTTGGTTTGCCACAAGTTTTCGAAAAATGTAATAAAAAATATCCAGCTATTTTATCACATGAATCGAAAACATTCGAAGCTCTATATAACTCGACTAGTGAGATTCAACGCGATGTTAACCGCTATCAAGAAGAGAAAAAACGGCTGGGAGAGCGTCTATCAGCAATTCAGGAGCAATTGATTTCAGAAAACAATAATCACGCGGAAGTTACATCACAGATTAGCCGGGCCAAAGAAAAAGCAATTAGATCATTACATGAAGAGCTTGCTTCTTTAGAGCATCTAGCTACCGACTATCGTCTAAAGTTTCAAAAAGAAAAGGAAAAGCGGCAAGCCATAGCGGCTGAAATTGAAAAGTACACACGTGAAATAGCAACGCTATCTGATCAGGCAAATGAGATTAGCAGGAACTATGATAGCTATCAACGTCTAGACGTTGTGAGCAGAATTAATGATAACGTATCTCAGCAACTGCTGGCAACAACAGCAGATATTCGTTTAGAATATGAGAAGGCGAAAAGTTCGTTTGAAGAAACACCTTTTTATAGTTTTGGCAGGAGGAACGCGATACGGCGTCAAATAGAAGACCTTGAAACACAATATACTAATCGTGTACAGAAATTTCTTCATGAAATAGAAAACAAAATCAAGGACCAGCTTCAGAATTCGGAGAAGCAATTAGCCGCAACTAAGGAGGAAAATGCTAGCTCGAAAAAAAACGAGGAGGATCTAGACGAATTACTGCGAAACGTTACAATACGAAAAAATGCTGCAGTAACTGGTGTTACGCTGCTTTCAGATCGCGAATATCCAGATGTCGCAGCTTTATTACCGAAGCAGGATTATGCTGTTGTTGCACCACTGGCTTATGAGTATGTCAACCTATATCCCAAATATAAAGAATCTGCGCATCGCGTAGAAAAACTACAAAGGTCAGAAGCAGTATGCACACAAGAAAAAAAGCAGAAGGCATTACCAATTACAGAAAAAGAGCAGAGAGCTTTATTGGAATGTGAATCACTCGTTGCCCAGCTGCGTATAAGTGATATCTCGCGCAATGTATTATTTAAAGATCTACTCGCTGAATACAGGTCGTTTTCCCAACCATACCACAAGGAAAACTATCGGCATAAGCTCTATTTGCGCCTTCTCCTCTGCTCGCTCTATTATCCCACAAGGATTTCTGGGGACTTATTTGTTAATATAGATGAAGCGCAAGATATTGCTATTCCGGAGTATAGGTTATTGCACCGCATTCTAGGCGCCAATTGCGTTTTCAATCTTTATGGTGATGTTAATCAGCTTGTATATTCATATAAAGGCATATCAAATTGGGACGAGATTAGAGAGATAACAGGTGGGAATGTCTATGCGCTCAATGAAAATTATCGCAATACCGTTCAAATAACAGAGTTCTGCAACGAGCAATTTCATGCTGAAGTATATCCCATTGGCATTTCTGGCGCACCTGTACAATTGTTGACCTTACCAGATGCGATTCAGGAAATTCTTGCTCTTTCATCCGATGTGAAGGCAAAGCGTATTGCGATAATTCACCGGTTTGGTAGAATCAAAATTGTTAATGCATTGCAAGAAGCTATTCCTAAGGACAAGGCATCATGGGGTGTAATAGATAATCAGTTAATCTCTGTAATTTCTGTAGAAACAGCTAAAGGGCTTGAATTTGATATCGTTGTCGTAATCACAGACAGTCTAACTGAAAACGAGAAATATATTGCCTTTACACGTGCTCTAGATCGGCTAATCGTTGTTTCAGATGTTTTTCCAAGCGAAGAGAAACAAGATGATTATTTTGATGAAGTTGATGATCTGCTGTCCGTGACAATACCAGAAAACGATCCTCAATTTGATGACATTCAGACTTCGACGAACAATGATGCTGGGATGGTCGATGTCGACCAACCTGAAAGTGAGGACAATAATGCTTCAATCACTCAGCCGCCTGATTTTAGTCATATAGAGCAATTGATCAGCAATGCGTTCCAGGAAGAGTATAAGCTTAGTCCGCAGCAATCATTGCTTCTAAGCTATCTTGAAGCCGGTGAAAACGTAGCATGTACAGCGCCATCAGGATGGTCGAAGAGCATTCTGCTCTACGCGGTTGCCTTTATGAATCACCGTGAGGGCAGGGGCCAGACTCTCTTAACTGCAGAGGGACACCTACAAGAGAATGAATTGGTCCTTGCTGATAGGCTTGGTCTAAGAGCCGGAATACTAAATGGGAGCATCTATGCGTTCGATGCAGATTTTAAGAAAAACAAATATGACGTCATTTTTGTTCCTTATGATTATTTTATAGAGGATGGTAATAGCAAGTCGTTTATTCAATACTTTTCTGGTAAAATCTCATATTGGGGCGTTGACCATCCTAGCTCAGAAGTCGCAATATGGCGAGTTATTCAGAAATGTGCCGCAGATATGGAATGCCCACTATATTTGATGTCCAAAGAGGGGTTTTCTGGAATTGACATAACTGGATTTAGGCAAATGACTGTAGAAAGCGAGGTTGTTCATCCCGCCCAAAAGATACACTTTTTTGATGTTACACAGAAAAATGAATGGTTCAGTGAAAACAAAGACTTGTTATTCGGGCAAGGCCTTGTATATTGTGATTCAGAAATTGACTGCAAGAAGATTGCAAGAACATTAAGAAAAGCGAAGATTAATGCACAAGCATACCTCAAATCAAGTGACTTTGAACTGATCAACTACTTAACAAATACGTTCTCCAATGGCGGGCTCCCGGTTTTGGTCACTACGCAGCATTTTGGCAAAAACCTTACAAATCCGAGGTTAAGGTTTGTAGTACATTATGACGTGCCAGACGATCGGGAAGTATATGATATCCATTTGGGACAAATCGGAAGCTTGGCTCATTCCCCTGAAGTGATAGATTTTTATGTATTGTAGCATGACAGGAACCAGTTACAGACTTGAGCACAACAAACCTATTGCAGGCTCCTCCTGAACAGACACTCCAGAAAAACTGTATAAATTGCGAAGTAAGCGTACCATTTGCATGGGCTTTTAGCGCCACCGTCACGGAGAAATCGCAACATCCTTATGCGGTGGGAGTACACCTTGTATTGTGGGGCGCCAAGGAATGGCGGGGGATTTATATCCTCAGAATAGACGAGCTAGGGTTCAACAAATGTTTGAGGTGACGGTGCTTTTCTTCCTAATACTATGGTCTTTTTCTGAATGATATTCTCATAAATTGAGAAGTTCAAGGGGGGCCATTGTGAACCGGGGCTCGGTTCAGCGTGAGGGCGTACTACCCTCTGGGTGGACCATGACGGTTTTGTGCGCAGAAGCCTGGGAATGACTACGGCTGATCAGCTTGGCCTATCAGGTGATATCTATTGGAAGTCGCACTACCGTTTGGACGGTAGTGCGCTTCTTTCCTGACGAGGTCGGCGTCTTCCAAATCCTGGATGGCCCGCTTGACTGTGCTACGGGAGAGGGACAGGTCCCGAGCAATGGTGTTGATTCCGGGCCAGGTGACGTTATCCTTATTCTTGCGGTCGTTCAGATAGAGGTAGACCAACTTTGCCCGGTGGGGCAGGTCTATGCAGTAGAGAAAGTTCAGTTTTCCCATATTTAAGATCTCCTTTGCGATTATAATTCTTCCGTCAAGGTGGAGTGGAGCACTGTTACGAGTGCTCCACCTTGACGGGCCGTTTGTATGGACGGTCATGGGTTGGTGTGTGCAGCTGCTCCTGCCCGCCCTGAGATGAAACCTGCGGGTATACCGGAGCAAGCTGGTTTGGCGGGTATTTCGCCAGAATTGCAGACTGCAACTCGGCCTTGCTTGCGTAGGCGATTTCCCGGTTCCCATGCTCTGGGACAGTGTATGGATTGTTTTCGTCAAAGGCTATGCCCCACTGGAAAAACAGCTTGAGCCGCACCTTCATCGGATAAAAGCCGGTTTTCATGACGACGAATTGCCCTCGGGGCATTGATTTTAATTCGTCGGCAGTCATCAGCGGCCGCTCCATCATTTGCAGGGACTCGGAGGGATTCTCCTGCCCTCGGCTGACAGAGCCGGACATGACCGTGCGGCTTCCCATGGCCTTTGACAGCGTTTCAGCGGAAGAACTGTTTGGCGCAAAGCCGCCGAAAATGGTGAGCTGCGTATTGTCCACAATGATTTCCGAGCCCTCTTTGCCGTAGTTTTTATCGAGCTGGGCGAAGGACTGGATGATGGGAACGATCTGCAAGCGCCTGGAACGGGAGGCGGAGAACATCATCTCTGCGGACTCAATCTTCGGGAGGGTGCCGAACTCATCACAGAAGAACACACAGCGGTTCTTTAGCTTGCCGCCCTGCTCGTCTGCCACAGAAAGAATCTCACGGTAGAGCTGCTGGATGATCAGTGAGATCATGAAAAACATAGTGGGGTCTTCTTCCGGCATGATGATGAAGATGGCGGATTTTTCGTTGCAAAACCGCTCGGCGTCAATCTCCGTATCGAAGCACAGGAG
>AUXO011472382.1_pt1 | contig 18495 bp, 32 predicted proteins | sample 768731 | NCBI WGS metagenome assembly AUXO01 (sample SAMN02715735, study PRJNA202380) | gut metagenome | biome: sheep rumen | host: Ovis aries | place: New Zealand: Palmerston North
TGTCCTCCGGACAACTGAAACGGGGAGACATCCCTGTACATGTCATAGTCAAGGCCCACAAGGTCCATTGCTACCTTGACCCGTTCTTCAGCTTCCTTCTCGTCAAGTCCGAGCTTCTTCGGACCAAAGGCAATATCTTTTTCTACTGTCTCTTCGAACAGCTGATACTCAGGATACTGGAAAACGACTCCCACAAGTCTCCTGAGATGATTCCTGTCAGCCTTTTTATCATTGTAATCGATCCCGTCGATCACAACGTTCCCCTCATATTCTTTGAGGAGTCCGCTTATTATCTGTATAAGAGTAGACTTGCCACTTCCTGTGTGTCCAACTATTCCGACGAAATCCCCGTCCTGGATCTCAAAAGAAATGTTCTTGAGTGCATTGACCTGGAATGGAGTCTTTTTCATATATGTAAAAGAAACGTTATCTACTTTAATTGACATATTCCCTCCAGCAACTCCTCTGTATCCAGAGTATGCCTTATTGCCACTCCGGTCTTTTCCATATCTCTTATAAGCTTTGCCTCAAAAGGTAAAGTGAGTCCTGTCTTCTCTATTGTGTCATAGTCAAAGAACACATCTACAGGATCACCCTGCTTGATCACTTTTCCATCATCAAGGATGTATACTCTGTCAGAATATACAGCCTCTTCCATGTAATGTGTTATGAGTATGATGGTTATCCCTTCATTCCTGTTGAGATCACGCATTATATTCAGTACATCTTTTCTCCCTTTCGGATCGAGCATTGCAGTTGATTCGTCAAATACAATGATCTTAGGCTTCATGGCCAGCACTCCGGCTATTGCGATCCTTTGTTTCTGTCCGCCAGAAAGCATATGCGGAGCATGTTTTCTGTATTTTTCCATATGAACGACAGACAGGGCATAGTCGATCCTTTCACGGATCTCTTCTCTTGGGATGCCAAGATTCTCCGGTCCGAATGCTATATCTTCTTCGACTATAGTAGCTACCAGCTGATTGTCAGGATTCTGAAATACCATACCTGCTGTTTTCCTGATGTCAAGAAGATTATCCTCGTTACGTGTATCCATGCCATCAATGAGTATCTCACCGTTTGTCGGAACATTCAAAGCGTTCACGAGTTTTGCAAAAGTTGACTTCCCACTTCCGTTATGGCCAAGTATGGTTACGAATTCTCCCTGTTCTATTGTGATGTCAACATCATTAAGTGCAAACGTATATTTGCCTTCATCTGAGACATATGCAAACCTTACTCCATTTGCTTCTACTATCATTCCTGCACTCCGTCCTTAAAAAAATGAGGCATTAGCCAAAACTACTGCCTCATTTAACCGATCGATCATTAATCAAACAAGCTCTATAACTACCATTTCAGCAGCATCGCCTCTTCTTGGGCCTGCTTTTATGATCCTTGTGTATCCGCCGCCCTGTCCGAGTGCTTCAGCTCTGGTTGCATATTTTGGAGCTATCTCTCTGAAAAGCTTCTCAATTACTGGGAAGTTATTATCCTTTGTACGGTTCTTGTACTGAGACTTGCTCTCTTTATCCATTTTCTCAGGTCTTACGTTGTAGAGCTCTGCGATAAGCTGACGTCTTACTGCAAGCTTAGCTGGGCTATCAACTTCGAACTGCTGTTCTGTTACATTGCCTTTGTCATCCTTTACGGACTTGGTAACTGTTACATTGTTCTTGTACTGTGAAACAGCCTTTGTTATCTGCTTCTCAGCGATCCTCTGAACTTCCTTAGCGCGAGCCTTTGTTGTAACTATCTTACCATTCCAAAGAAGTGCTGTGACCTGACTTCTTAATATTGCTTTCCTCTGATCGGATGGTCTGTTAAGCTTAGTATACTTTGCCATTTCCGAACTTCCTCCTAAATTTAATCGTCCTGGCGAAGAGTTAGACCAAGTGCAGCCAGTTTCTGTTCTATTTCTTCAATAGACTTCTTACCAAGGTTACGCACCTTCATCATCTCTTCTGGGTTCTTCTTTATCAATTCCTCAACTGTGTTTATGTTCGCTCTCTTAAGACAATTGTAGGAACGAACTGAGAGATCCAACTCTTCAATGGTGATCTCCATTATCTTGTCTCGTTTAGAATCATCACGTGGAACCATAATTTCAACTTCACTAACATCTGTTGTCAGACTTAGGAACTGGCCGAAATATTCGTAAAGTATCCTTGCTGCAAGTGATATAGCTTCATCAGCAGCAATAGTCCCATCTGTAAGTACTTCCAATGTAAGCTTATGGAAATCTGTTATCTGACCTACACGTGTATCCTCAACTGTAAAGTTTGCCATCTTAACAGGTGAGAACAGTGAATCCATAGGGATAACACCTATTGGCATGTCCTCTGTCTTGTTAGCATCTGCAGTTACATATCCCCTGCCATGCTCAAGGACGATCTCCATCTCAAGCTTTGCACCATCTTCCAGAGTTGCGATATGAATATCCGGATTGATGATCTCAACATCTGCATCATAATTGATATCAGCTGCAGTTACTTCCTTTGGCCCTTCAACATTGAGTGTAAGAGTCTTAGGTTCATTGGAGAACAGACGGGCACGAAGTCCCTTCAGGTTCAATACAATGTTAGTTACATCTTCACGAACTCCAGGTATAACTGAGAATTCATGAAGGATGCCGTTAATACGAATCTTTGTTACTGCCACTCCAGGGAGACAAGCAAGAAGAACTCTTCTGAGAGAATTTCCTAAAGTTGTACCAAATCCCTTTTCGAGAGGCTCCATGACAAACTTCGCATAACTTTTGTCGTCATTCATCTCAACGCATTCGATCTTAGGCTTTTCAATTTCCAGCATCTACGAAAAAACCTCCTTAATGCTTTTTAGGTGACTATCGGCTTTTTACAAGCCAAAATCTTCAACCGGCACAAGTGCCAAATAAAATCTCGAAATATCCAAAAATTATTTTGAATACAACTCTATGATCAGAGTCTCATCTACAGGTACATCTATCTGATCCCTTGTAGGAGTCTCTAAAATCGTTCCATGTAAATTCTCTATATCGGACTGCATCCAGACTGGGCTGATCCTTCCAGCTGTGACTTCAAGGATCTCCTTCATTCTCTGGGAATTCTTCTTTCCTTCAACGATCTCAATAACATCGCCAGGTGCTACCTGATATGAAGGAATGTTTACTATCTTTCCGTTTACAGTCACAAATTTGTGAACTACCATCTGTCTTGCTTCTGGTCTGGTTCTTGACCATCCCATACGGAATACAATATTATCCAAACGCTGCTCAAGTAAAACCATCAGTGTTTCACCGGTCTTACCTCTTTCTCTTGCAGCCAGGTCATAATAACCACGGAATTGTTTTTCCAGTACACCATAAATGAACTTTGCCTTCTGCTTTTCTTTGAGCTGCTGACCATACTGTGAGCTCTTCTTTCCTGCATGTGATGATGTACGTGTTGTCTTCTTGTCAAGACCTAACTCAGAAGGACTAATTCCAAGGTACTGACATCTTTTTAATCTAGGTGTTCTATCTATAGCCATAATCCTTGTCCTCCTTATACCCTTCTTCTCTTAGGTGGGCGGCAACCATTATGTGGGATAGGAGTTACATCTCTGATGACTGTTATCTCTAATCCTGCTGTTGCCAAAGCTCTTATTGCAGCTTCTCTGCCTGCACCAGGTCCCTTTACATATACTTCTACTGACTTAAGGCCATGTTCCATAGCTGCCTTGGCTGCTGTCTCAGCTGCCATCTGTGCAGCATAAGGTGTTGACTTTCTTGATCCTCTGAAACCAAGAGCTCCAGAACTGGACTGTGAAAGTGCATTTCCCTGCATATCTGACATGGTAACAATAGTATTGTTAAAAGAAGAACGGATATGTGCTGCGCCACGTTCGATATTTTTTTTCTCTTTACGTCTTCTGATTGTTTTTGCATTCTTAGGCATAAAACATTATCCTCCTTATTTCTTCTTTCCTGCTACAGTACGCTTTGGACCTTTTCTGGTTCTGGCATTTGTCTTTGTACGCTGTCCACGAACTGGCAGACTTCTTCTGTGACGAACACCACGAGTGCAACCGATCTCCATCAGTCTCTTGATGTTGAGGTTGATATCTCTTCTCAGGTCACCTTCTACTGTGAAATTTTTATCTACATAATCTCTGATCTTCTGTGCATCATCTTCTGAAAGATCTCTTACACGGATATCAGGATCTACACCTGTTGCAGCAAGAATATTCTGAGATGACTTTAAACCTATACCATAGATATAGGTCAGACCGATCTCAATACGTTTATCTCTTGGCAAGTCTATTCCGGCAATACGCGCCATTAATCGCTACCTCCAAAAATATGTGTGTTTTATTTCTCTATTACATAAGCCTCATAAACAAAAAATCACAATACAGGTTCACCTTGTACCCGTACAGCCGCTGCGAATATTCTGCTAATCCAGCTTTTGTGCAATATTATGAACGTGAACCCTGTCTCTGCTTATGCTTTGGGTTCTCGCAAATAACCATAACCTTACCATTGCGCTTAATAACTTTACATTTTTCGCATATAGGCTTTACTGATGGTCTAACTTTCATAACAATTACCTCCAAGAACTTTACAACAAACCGATATTAATCCATTTTAATTGTAAGCTTATATATTTTATATGTTTGCAAATTAAATTGCAAGTTATTTTTTAATTTTTTCCTCTCCAGATGATCCTGCCTCTTGAAAGGTCATATGGTGACAGTTCAACTGTTACCTTGTCACCAGGAAGGATCCTGATGTAATTCATTCTCAGTTTTCCAGATATATGAGCAAGTACCTTATGTCCGTTCTCAAGTTCAACTTCAAAAGTTGCGTTTGGATATGTGTCAGTAACTACACCTTCTACTTCAATAACATCACTTTTAGACAAGTTATTTCTCCTTATTCTTTGATACTTTTCTGTATCTCTTTCAGTTTTTTCCGTATCTGGCTGTCCAGCTCTCTGTTATCACAGGTTCCCTTCACAGAACATGATACGTTTCCAATGATCTTTATATGCCTGATATTCTTCAGTTTCGGTGATGCAGTCCTTCTCAGTTCACCATCTGCGATAAGAACATGCTTATCATCCGGAATATCGATTATAACGAATAATTTTCCTTTATCACGACCTGCTGTGGAATAGCAGATATTACCTATTTCAGCTCTCGTCATCATTTCAGTGTAATGATCTCACATGGACCGTTGTCGGTTATCACAATGGTATTCTCATAATGACTTGCCAGACTTCCATCCGATGTTGAAGCTGTCCATTCATTTTCGGCTAGTATTGTATCTTCTGCACCAAGTGTCAGCATTGGTTCAACGCATATCACCAGGCCAGGCCTTAATACAGGTCCTTTTATCCTTGAAGTATAGTTTGGTACTTCCGGTTCTTCATGAAGGTCAGTGCCAAGACCATGTCCGGTATATTCGCGGACTATGCCAAGTCCATTATCAAGTGCGACTTTTTCAACTCCTGCACTTATGTCATGGATCCTGTTTCCGGCAACTGCGTACTTTATCCCATTAAAGAAAGATTCTTCTGTAAGTCTTATGAGCCTTGCAGCCTCTTCTGATATCTTTCCAACACCTACGGTCCTTGCCATATCTGAATGATATCCATGAAGATATGCTCCGGTATCAAAAGTAACTATGTCGCCTTCTCTCAGTTTTCTTGGTCCTGGGATACCATGTACTATCTCTTCATTAATAGAGATGCATGCTGTTCCCGGGAAACCACCATATCCTTTGAAACCTGGCTTTGCGCCTTTGGAGATGATATACCTGTATGCGATATCATCCAGTTCCATAGTGGTTATCCCCGGTTCAACAGCCTTGATCATAAGATCGATCGCATCTATTGCAATAAGCGCAGCATCACGCATGCGCTTAATTTCATCTTTGGATTTTAAACTGATCATATTATCCCTTGATTATATCTGAAATGGCATCAACTTTAGTCTGGATATCACCATTTGCATCGATATCATGAACGATACCTTTTACCCTGTAATAATCGATCAGTGGTGCTGTCTTCTTAAGATACTCATCATAACGAGTCCTGATGGTCTCTTCAGTATCATCTGCTCTTGTATAGAGCTCACCGCCACAATCTTCACAGGTGTCCTTGTGATACCAGCTTACGTTGTACACCTTACCGCAGTTTCTGCAGATCCTTCTTCCACCGATCCTCTCGATGATAACATCGATCGTTGTGGTGAGATTTATGACTGCATCGATCTGGGCAATCTTATCAAGAGCCTCAGCCTGTGCCACTGTTCTTGGGAATCCATCAAACATTATTCCTGCTTCTGCATTCTCAAGTCTGTTCTTGACCATATCTATGATCAGGTCATCAGGCACAAGCTTACCGCCCTCTATATATTCTTTTGCGATCTTTCCCAGTTCTGTTTCGTTCTTCATCTCTTCTCTGAGCATGTCGCCTGTTGAGAGATGATCCAGCCCTGAAGTCTTTTTCAGCTCAGCGGCTACTGTCCCTTTTCCTGCTCCTGGAGGTCCCAAAAAAATCAAATTCATATATTAACTCCTTAATTCAAGAAACCTTTGTAGTGTCTCATCATCATCTGTGCTTCAAGCAGCTGAGCTGTCTCAAGTGCTGTACTTACCATAATGAGAAGTCCTGTAGCACTGAATGTAGATGTCAAAGAAGTTATCTTAGTGAAAAGTGTAGGTATAACTGCCAGTATAGCAAGGAATACAGCTCCAAACAGAGTCAGCCTTACGAGTATCTTATTAAGATAATCTGATGTTGGCTTTCCTGCTCTGATTCCTGGTATGAATCCACCATACTGCTGTATATTCTTTGATACATCTATCGGATTGAAAGCAATCTGAGAATAGAAATATGTGAAGAATATGATAAGCAGTGCATATATGATCGCATAGAGAATGCTTCCTGTACCAAGGAACCTTGTATACCAGGTATAGAAGGCACTGTTTGGCCAGAACTGTGCTATCATTGCTGGGAACTGAACAAATGTCATCGCAAAAATGATAGGCATTACTCCTGACTGGTTTACCTTGATCGGAATATATGTTGACTGACCGCCATACATCTTTCTTCCGACAACTCTCTTTGAATACTGAACAGGTACTCTCCTCTCTGCCTGATCAACAAAAGTGATGGCAGTGATGATGACCAATATACCTATTATTACAAGTATTATTCCAAGGATACTCAGTTCACCGTTTATAACTGCTGTAGCAAGTGATATCACCTGACTTGGTACCTGAGCTACGAGACCGGCAAAGATTATAAGAGAGATACCATTTCCGATACCTTTCTGATCTATCTGTTCTGCCAGCCACATCATAAGTGCAGTACCTGCAGTCAAGCAAAGGAATATAGTAATATAGTTGAACAGATCTGTCGACTGAACAGCGCTGTCACCTAATCCCCAGATGATACCTATGGCCTGTATAAGACCCAATCCAACAGCAACATATCTGGTGATCTTACTGATCTTCTCCTGACCTTCTTCACCTTCCTTTGATAATCTTTCAAGGGCAGGTATAGCGATAGTTAGAAGATTCATAACGATAGAAGCATTCAAATATGGAGAAATGCCCAGTGCAAAAATGGACATGTTTTCAAGTCCTCCACCAGACATCATATTCAAAAATTCTAACGCTGTATAACTTCCAACTCGCTCAGCAACGTATGCGGCATTGACTCCTGGAACAGGAATCGTGATGCCGATACGATATACCAGAAGAATTAGAAGAGTGTATAAGATCTTCTTTCTTAAGTCTTCTATCTTCCATGCATTTGCCAGTGTTTTAAACATTATCAGATCTCCTCTGCAGTTCCGCCCGCATTCTCGATTTTCTCACGTGCTGCCTTTGTGAATTTCTTAGCCTTTACTGTGAGCTTGACATCGAGCTCTCCATCGCCTAAAACCTTAAGTCCATCATTTATCTTATTGATAAATCCGATCTCTTTCAGGAATTCAGCTGTGATCTCTGTTCCTTCTTCGAAAACGCTCAGCTCATCAACATTGATTGTTGTATACTGCTTAGCGAAAATGTTTGTAAATCCTCTCTTAGGGATTCTTCTTGTAAGAGGCATCTGGCCGCCCTCAAATCCTGGACGAACTCCACCGCCACTCCTTGCCTTCTGGCCCTTCTGGCCCTTACCAGATGTCTTGCCAAGACCTGATCCATTACCTCTTCCAAGTCTCTTCTTTGACTGTCTGGAACCAACAGCGGGTTGTAATTCATGTAATTTCATCTTTACTACCCCTCCTTAAATTTCTTCAACTGTTACAAGGTGCTTAACCTTGAAGATCTGACCCTTGATGGCGTCATTAGCTTCCTTGACAACAGTCTGTCCTGGTTTCTTCAGGCCTAAAGCATGAACTGTACCTATCTGATCCTTTGGACATCCAATTGTACTCTTCTTTAAAGTAATCTTTAACTGCATCGTGATGTCCTCCTTAGTCGATCTTTACGCCACGAAGACGTTCAACATCTGCTCTTGTCTTCAGCTGTGTAAGTCCTGCGATTGCAGCCTTAACTGTGTTTATAGGATTGTTTGATCCATATGACTTAGCACGGATATCCTTGATTCCTGCAAGTTCAAATACTGCACGTGCCTGGTTTCCGGCTATGACACCTGTTCCAGGAGCAGCAGGCATGATTACCATGTATCCCTTGCTGAACTTACCAATGATGTGATGAGGAATAGTTGTTCCTTCCATGCTGACTGTGATCATGTTGTGCTTAGCATTTTCTTCAGCTTTTCTGATTGCTTCAGGAATTTCAGCTGCTTTTCCTTGTCCACATCCAACATGTCCGTTTTCATCTCCAACAACTACAAGTGCTGAGAATCTCATGTTACGACCGCCTTTAACCGTCTTTGCAACACGGTTAACAGAAACAAGTCTTGTTTTTAAATCCAGTACACTGGCATCTATACGCTGTTGCAACTTTCGTTCCTCCTTATAATTTTAATCCAGCTTCTCTGGCACCTTCAGCAAGAGCCTTTATTCTTCCATGATAGAGGAATCCACCACGGTCAAAAACGACTTCTTCGATGTTGTTGCTCTGAGCAAGCTTTGCAATCTTCTCACCAACGGTCTTTGCTGCTTCAGTCTTTGTCATTTCTGCGATCTGAGCGCTGAGATCCTTATCAAGTGTGGAAGCTGCACATAATGTCTTATGAGCTTCGTCATCTATGATCTGAGCATAGATGTTGCTGTTGCTTCTGAATACTGCTAAACGAGGACGTTCAGGAGTTCCGTTAATCTTATTGCGGATTCTTTGATGACGCTTTTCACGTATATCTTTTTTGTTTATCTTAGAAATCATAATCTACGTTCCTCCTTACATTCCTGACTTGCCTTCCTTGATCACAACATGCTCATCTGTGTATCTGATGCCTTTGCCCTTATATGGCTCTGGTGACTTGATAGCTCTGATGTTGGCTGCGACCTGGCCGACAAGATGTTTGTCTAATCCCTTAACGATGACCTGGTTCTGGTTTGGAACTTCAAACTCGATACCATCTGCAGGAGCTACCTCTACAGGATGAGTGAATCCAAGGTTGAACACGAGGTTCTTTCCCTGAAGCTGTACCCTGTATCCTACTCCTACTATATCAAGGGATTTAGAATAACCTTCTGTAACACCATGGACCATGTTTGCTATCAAAGCTCTTGTAAGTCCATGAAGTGATCTAATATTCTTCTCATCTGAGTCACGTGTGACTGTGAGAGTTGTTCCCTCCAGCTTGATGCATACATCATTGCTGAAGCACTGCTTTAATTCACCCTTCGGTCCCTTTACTGTAACTTCGTTGCCATTAACTTCGCACTGTACGTTAGCCGGAAGCTCGATAGGATGTCTACCAATTCTTGACATAATTGTTTACCTTTCCTTTCTTCACTCGAGCTTACCAGATGTAAGCTATGACTTCGCCGCCTACCTGATTCTTTCTAGCTTCTGAATCAGTGAGCAGACCTTTTGATGTTGAGATGATAGCGATTCCAAGTCCATTAAGTACCTTCGGGATCTCATCCTTGCTTGCATAAATTCTTAATCCTGGCTTGCTGATTCTCTTCAGACCAGAGATTACATTCTCTCCATGAGGACCATACTTGAGGTCGATCTTTATAGCACCCTGAATATTGTCTTCATCTATTTCAAAGCCTTTAATAAAGCCCTGATCTAACAAAATCTGTGCGATAGATACTTTCATCTTTGAAGCAGGAACTTCTACAGTTTCCTTCTTTGCTACCAGAGCATTTCTGATGCGAGTAAGCATATCGGCGATTGGATCTGTAACAGGCATTTCTTTCTCCTCCTTAATCTTGTCTTACCAGCTGGCTTTCTTAACGCCAGGGATCTGTCCCTTGTAAGCAAGTTCTCTGAAGCATACACGGCAAATTCCGTATTTTCTGAGAACAGAGTGTGGACGACCACAGATACGGCATCTTGTATAATTTCTTGTTGAAAATTTAGAGCCTTTCTGCTGCTTTAATATCATACTTTTCTTAGCCACTTTCTGTTCCTCCTTACTTAATGAATGGCATTCCCATGAATGTCAGTAATTCGCGTGCTTCTTCATCAGTATGTGCTGTTGTTACGATTATGATATCCATACCACGAATCTTATCAACCTTATCGAAGTCGATCTCAGGGAAAACAAGCTGTTCTCTAAGTCCTAAAGCATAGTTACCTCTTCCATCGAATGAGTTTGCTGAAACTCCTCTGAAGTCTCTGATCCTTGGGATAACGATGTTGATAAGTTTGTCAACGAATTCATACATTCTGTCTCCACGGATAGTAACTTTTGCACCGACCTTCATTCCTTCACGAACCTTGAAGTTAGCTACTGATTTTCTTGCGATAGTAACTACAGGCTTCTGTCCTGATATTTCTGTCAGTTCAGCAAGGGCGGATTCTAATGCCTTTGGGTTATCCTTTACATCTCCCATACCCATATTGATGACTACTTTCTCAATCTTAGGTACTTGCATAACACTCTTATAAGCGAATTTTTCCATCATTGCAGGAACTATTTCGTTTTTATATGTATCTTTGAGTCTTGGCAATTTATTTTCCTCCCTTCCTATTACTTAATGGTGTTTCCGCATTTCTTGCAAACACGTACTTTCTCGCCATTATCTAAAACCTTTACTGAAACTCTTACGCCCTTGTCGCACTTATCACAGTAAAGCATTACATTTGATGCGTCGATATGAGCTTCTTTTCTGATAATACCGCCCTGGTTACCCTGACCTGAAGGCTTTGTATGTCTTGCAACAATATTCACACCCTCAACGATAACCTTGTTTTCCTTTGGGGAAGCAACGAGGACCTTGCCCTTTTTGCCTTTGTCTTTCCCTGTAATAACTACTACGGTATCGTCTTTTTTAACATGTAATTTTGTCATCTTAAAGACCCCGCTTTCTTACAGTACTTCAGGAGACAGAGATGCGATCTTGATAAATCCTTCGTCTCTGACCTCTCTTGCTACAGGCCCAAAGATACGAGTTCCTCTAGGCTGTTTATTGTTGTCGATAATTACTGCAGCATTCTCATCAAACTTGATGTATGAGCCATCAGCTCTCTTTACACCGCTCTTTGATCTTACTATTACTGCTTTTACTACATCCTTCTTCTTAACAACTCCACCAGGTGTAGCTGTCTTGACTGAAGCGATTATTACATCACCGATATTTGCTGTCCTGCGCAGTGAACCACCAAGAACCTTAAAGCACTGGATAGTCTTTGCGCCGGAGTTGTCGGCAACCTTTAAATATGTTTGTGGTTGAATCATAGTTTACTCCTTCCTATCCATTATCTAGCTTTTTCAACTATTCTCAGTAATCTGAAATACTTATCTTTGCTATAGTGACGCGTTTCCATGATCTGAACTACATCGCCTACATTTGCCTCATTATTCTCATCATGAACCTTGAATTTCTTTGAATAATGAACAGCTTTCTTGTATAAAGGATGTTTCTTTACTTCACTTACGCGGACAACTATGGTCTTATCCATTTTTGTACTTACTACTTCACCAACTCTTGTTTTACGAAGATTTCTTTCTTGTCCTTCCATAAATAGATTCTCCTTTCATACTTATTTGTTTGCGATATTGAGTTCACGTTCTCTGAGAACTGTCTTAACGCGTGCTATATCCTTCTTAATGTCCCTGATGCTTACAGGATTTCCAAGCTGGCCTGTTGCCTTCTGGAAACGCAGGTTGAAGAACTCTTCCTTGAGATCGACTAATTTCTTGTTTAATTCTTCGACCGACATATCTCTTAATTCATTAGCCTTCAACTTGCTCACCACCTTCTGCTATAGTTTCTTCTTTCTTAACAAACTTGCACTTGATCGGAAGTTTGTTTGAAGCCAGTCTCAGGGCTTCTCTTGCTGTCTCTTCAGGAACTCCGGCGATCTCGAAAAGTACTCTTCCTGGCTTAACTACTGCTACCCAGTACTCAGGAGCACCCTTACCACTTCCCATACGGGTCTCTGCCGGTTTCTGTGTTACAGGCTTATCAGGGAAGATCTTGATCCATACCTGACCGCCTCTTCTTGTGTAACGTGTCATTGCAACACGGGCTGCCTCTATCTGATTGCTTGTGATCCATGAAGGCTGTAGAGCAACCAGTCCGTACTCTCCGTATGAAACGAAGTTGCCACGCTGAGACTTGCCCTTCATACGACCTCTAAACACTCTTCTGTGTTTAACTCTCTTTGGCATTAACATGGCGCCTACCTCCTTCTCTCTGTCTTCTTTCTCTTCTTGGCTGCTCATTTACTGTATTCTGAGCTTTATCCTTTAATGGGCTCTGAAGGATCTCTCCCTTGTATGTCCATACCTTGATACCAAGTTTTCCGTATGTTGTATCAGCTTCTGCAAAACCATAGTCGATATCAGCTCTGATTGTCTGAAGCGGGATGCTTCCTTCATGATACTGCTCAGCTCTTGCTATATCAGCTCCGCCAAGTCTTCCGCCTACCATGACCTTGATTCCCTTCAGACCGCCTCTCATACCACGTCCGATGACCTGCTTCATAGCTCTTCTGAAAGATATTCTTCTTTCGAGCTGCTGAGCAACGTTCTCAGCTATGAGCTGTGCATCGAGATCAGGCTTCTTAACTTCTACAACGTTGAGAACAACGCTCTTTCCTGTGAGTTTAAGAAGATCAGCCCTGAGAGCTTCCATTCCAACGCCCTTCTGTCCGATAACCATACCAGGCTTAGCTGTGTAGATTGTGACAGATACCTTGTTTGCGGCTCTTTCGATCTCTATTCTTGAGATACCAGCTTCATAGTGCTTCTTCTTAACGAATTCTCTGATCTTATAGTCTTCGTATATAAAATCTGCAAACTGTCCTTTTTTAGCCATCCATCTGGAGTCCCAATCCTTCATGACTCCGACTCTGAAACCGTTAGGATTAACTTTTTGGCCCATTCTTATCCCTCCTTAACCTCATCAAGAATTATTGTAATGTGACTGCTTCTCTTCAGCTGAGGCATTGCTCTACCTCTAGATCCAGCTTGATAACGTTTAAGTGTTGGGCCCTGATCTACATAAGTCTCTGCAACGTAGAGATTATCTCTATTCAATTCCAGATTGTTCTCAGCATTTGCTACAGCGCTGTTCAACAGTTTGAGAACTGGTTCTGATGCTGCCTTAGGAGTGTTCATGATAATAGCCTTAGCTTCTCTGACACTCTTACCGCGGATCAGATTGATCAATAATCTAACTTTTGTCGGAGAAATTCTGATATACTTTGCTACTGCCTTAGGACGTCTGTCTTTATTCTCGATCCTTCTGGCAGACTTTTCTCTTACTCTTGTTGCCATCTTTCATTCTCCTCCGTTATTATTTCTTCTTATCTCCGGCGTGTCCTCTGAATGTCCTTGTAGGAGCGAACTCGCCTAATTTGTGTCCAACCATGTCTTCAGTAACATATACTGGAACGAACTTTCTACCATCGTGCACAGCGATTGTATGTGATACCATCTGTGGGAATATTGTAGAAGCTCTTGACCATGTTCTTAAAACCTTTTTTTCGTTTGTTTCGTTCATTTGTTCAATACGAGCCAAAAGCTTCGCATGGACAAAAGGTCCTTTTTTAACCGATCTGCTCATTTATTATCTCCTTCCTCGCTTATGCTAGTAGATTATTTTGCATTCCTACGACGAACGATGAGTCTGTCCGTCTTGTTCTTCTTCTTCCTTGTCTTATAACCAAGTGCTGGCTGACCCCAAGGAGAAAGAGGACCCGCATGTCCGACTGGTGACTTACCATCACCACCACCGTGTGGGTGATCAACAGGGTTCATCGCAGAACCACGAACTGCTGGACGGATACCCTTGTTTCTGCTCTTACCAGCTTTACCAAGCTTAACGTTAGCGCTGTCGAGGTTTCCTACCTGACCGATAGTTGCCTTTGCGTTGAGCGCGATCAGTCTAACTTCTCCGGATGGTAATCTTACCTGTGCATAGTTGCCTTCCTTAGCCATAAGCTGTGCTGCATTGCCGGCACTTCTTACCAGCTGGCCACCCTTTCCAGGAATGATCTCTATGTTGTGGATCATTGTACCAACAGGAATGTCCTTGATCTGTAATGCGTTTCCTGGTCTGATGTCTGCGCCATCACCGGATACTACTGTATCTCCAACTGAAAGGCCTACAGGAGCAAGAATGTACTTCTTGTCGCCATCAGCATATTTGAGAAGAGCTATATTAGCTGTTCTGCCTGGATCATACTCGATTGTAGCTACTGTTGCAGGCACACCATCTTTCTGTCTCTTGAAATCGATGATACGAAGTTTCTGCTTGTGTCCACCACCAATGTGACGAACTGTGATCCTTCCGTGTGCATTACGTCCACCAGTCTTCTTCTTTGTATATAACAAAGACTTTTCAGGCTTATTGGTTGTAATCTCTTCAAAAGATAAAACTGAAGCTCCTCTTCTACCAGGAGAAGTAGGTTTATAATTTTTAACTGCCATTTTTATTATCTCCTTATCCTAGTTACTGAACCATGCTTTCAAAGAACTCGATTGCCTTTGACTCTGGCTTGAGAGTTACCACAGCCTTTTTAACTCTTGGTGTTCTTCCGCTTGTGTAACCTTGTCTCTTTACTTTACCCTTATGAATGCTTGTGTTTACGCTCTCAACCTTTACGTCAAAGATCTTCTCTACAGCATTCTTTATCTCGATCTTGTTTGCGTCCAGTGCTACTTCGAAGCTGTACTTCTTGTCAGCGATCTGATCGTAGCTCTTTTCTGTAAGGACTGGTCCGCGGATTATGTCATGTATATTTTTCATAGAGCGTAAACCTCCTCTACTTTCTTAACAGCTTCCTCAGTCATTATCAGGCTGTTGCAGTTAACGATGTCATATACACCAACTGTTCCAACACTTCCTGTCTCAACTGTAGGGATGTTCTTTGCTGCCCTGTATACCAGTTCGTTATTCTCTGCTGTAACTATCAGAGCTTTTTCATCAGCCTTGATGTTATTGAGAACATTAACGATCTCTTTTGTCTTTCCATTCTCAAGTGACAGATCCTTAAGAACTATGAGCTCCTGCTCATTTACCTTCATGGAGAGTGCGCTCTTCATAGCCAGTTTCTTAACTTTTCTGTTTACCTTCTTGTCGTAATCCCTTGGCTTTGGTGCAAATACGACTCCACCTTTTCTCCACTGAGGAGCTCTTATAGAACCCTGTCTTGCACGTCCGTTACCCTTCTGTCTCCAAGGCTTGATTCCGCCACCGCTTACCTCACTCATGAGTAAAGCTGACTGTGTGCCCTGTCTCATAGCTGCGTTGTGAGCAACAACGACCTGATGGATAACTGATTCGTTTACTTCAACTCCGAATATTTCATCGCTCAGTGTAATTTCACCTGCAGGGGTACCATCCTGATTTAATACATTGATATTTGGCATTATCTTTCCTCCTTCCAGCTAAATTACGCTCTGGTTGATTTCTTTATTGTTAAGAGCTGTCCCTTTGCTCCTGGTACTGAGCCCTTTATCAACAATACGTTCTTGTCTACATCGATACCAGCAACTTTTACGTTTACGATAGTTCTCTGAACTGATCCCATATGTCCCGGCATCCTCTTTGTCTTGAATACTCTACCTGGATCAGACTTAGCGCCCATTGATCCCTGGCCTCTGTGATACTTTGAACCATGAGCCATTGGACCCCTGTGCTGTCCCCAGCGCTTGATGGCACCTGCATAACCCTTACCTTTTGTTATAGCGGTAACATCGATTGCCTCATCCTTTTCGAATACATCTACCTTGATCTCATCACCAACTGTGAATACTTCATCAGTTCTGAATTCTCTAAGATATCTCTTAGCCTCTGTGTTAGCCTTCTTGAAGTGACCTGCCTGAGGCTTGTTTACGAGCTTTTCTCTGATCTCACCAAATCCAACCTGTATAGCGTTGTATCCGTCTGACTCTTCTGTCTTAACCTGTGTTACTACACATGGACCAGCTTCTACAACTGTTACAGGGATCATGCTTCCGTCATCTGTGAAGATCTGAGTCATACCTATTTTCTTACCTAATATAGCTTTAAGCATTTTCTACCTCCTCACACCTTTATCAAAGTTTGATCTCAATATCAACACCTGCAGGGAGATCCAGACGCATAAGAGCTTCTGTTGTCTTTGCATTAGCTTCCAATATATCGATTAGTCTCTTGTGTGTGCTGATTTGGAACTGTTCTCTTGAATCCTTGTACTTGTGAGTTGCTCTCAGAATAGTTACGATTTCCTTGTCTGTTGGAAGCGGAATTGGTCCTGAGATTTTCGCACCTGTTCTCTTAGCGGTCTCTACGATCTTAGCCGCTGATTGATCGATCAGATTATGATCATATGCTTTTAATTTAATTCTGATCTTCTGGCTTGCCATTTCTATTACTTTCCTCCTTGTTTTTTACAGATACACGCATCCGGGTGTACCGTATTGTTTTTTTCCGCAGATGCCTTCGCATCTGCTCTGATCATCCTCGCCAAAAGGACAATCATTTTTGTCCGTCTATGCGGGCTTACTTTATTAAAACTACCCGGAAATGGCTCCGGCAACCTTTAATAAAGGCATACGTATACAACGCAAGCCTTAAGATAATAACACATCACTTTTCCCATTGCAATACTTTTTCAAAAAAAATAAAAGGAACTGTCATTTAAACAGTTCCCTCTGCATGCATGTCCTTATCCTTATCTGCTTAATACCCCAGATCTTCATTTACAAGCACCACTATGTACTCCCTGTTCGGCAATGCATAGGAAAGTTTTGATGTTACTTTACATTCCATGGTCTCAAGTGAACAGTCTACGCATCTGCCGACTTTTACGCAGGGATTTGGCTTCTTGTTTGTTATGCAGTGTTTCGGACAGATGACGTTCCTCAGATGATCCCACGCTTCTTCCTTAGTCCTGTGTATCTTGTTTCTCCCTACTACAAATATGACTTTTCTAGGTCCATAGATGATCGCTCCGACTCTGTTTCCTATCCCGTCTACATTATATATAGTACCGTCTTCAGACATCGAATTGACTGAACATATATATGCATCTGCTGTCATGCCTTTTCTCAGAGCTATGTCCGGATCAAGTCCCTTTGCCTTATATGAAGTCGTTGAGAACAGTTCTATCCTGTCATCACCTTCAAGTGAATCATAATAAAGAAGGTCATCCCATATGCCACTTTGCCTGAGCGTCTGGCTGCCTCCCTTGCCGATGCTCTTGACCCCCTTGAGAAGATCCTTCACTATAGCCCTCGCCTCTTCAGAATCTTCTGCTACGTGCACTTCGTAATGCTTGTGCCTGAGAGCTTCTGCCACTTTTTTCAGTTCCATGTCTGCCTCCGTTTTTTTCTTATTCTATCATATGAGCATACAAAAAAGAGGACAGTTTTCACTGTCCTCTCTGTGTCGTTTCATCCATTATCCGATAATTTCTGATACAACTCCTGATCCTACTGTCCTTCCGCCTTCTCTGATAGCGAATCTCAGTCCCTTCTCGATTGCGATTGGGGTGATCAGTGTGATCTCCATCCTGATGTTATCTCCTGGCATTACCATCTCTACTCCCTCTGGAAGCTTGATCACTCCGGTAACGTCTGTTGTTCTGAAATAAAACTGTGGTCTGTATCCATTGAAGAATGGTGTATGTCTTCCGCCTTCTTCCTTGGTCAGTACGTATACCTCAGAATTGAAGTGTGTGTGTGGATGTATTGTTCCTGGCTTTGCAAGTACCTGGCCTCTTTCGATCTCGTTTCTCTGAACACCTCTTAAAAGAAGTCCGATGTTGTCTCCTGCGATTGCCTGCTCAAGGATCTTCCTGAACATCTCAACACCTGTTACTACGATGTTCCTGGTCTCTGTTGTGAGTCCTACGAGCTCTACTGTATCCTGTACCTTTACTGTTCCTCTCTCTACTCTTCCTGTTGCTACTGTTCCTCTTCCTGTGATGGAGAATACGTC
>AUXO012939488.1_pt1 | contig 18495 bp, 19 predicted proteins | sample 768731 | NCBI WGS metagenome assembly AUXO01 (sample SAMN02715735, study PRJNA202380) | gut metagenome | biome: sheep rumen | host: Ovis aries | place: New Zealand: Palmerston North
TTTGAAAATATCAAATTTGAAATTACAACCTTTAGAAAAGAATTTAATTATAAAGATAATAGACATCCTGAAAAAATAGAATATGTGGACACATTAGAAGAAGACATAGTAAGAAGAGATTTTACAATTAATACTCTAGCTATAGATAAAGATGGAAACAAAATAGATTTATTAAACGCACAAAAAGATTTAGACAGAAAAATAATAAAAATGGTGGGAAATCCTAAAATAAGATTGAAAGAAGATGCTTTAAGAATTTTAAGAGCGATTAGATTTGCCACAACCCTAAATTTTGAATTAGATCCCACTTTAAAACTATATATCAGAAGACATGGACATTATTTAAGAAAAATATCAAACGATGTTAAGAAAAACGAATTAGATATAATTTTTTCAAACTCGAATAAAGCTTACGGCATAAAACTAATATTAGATTTAAAATTGGCCGGGCACCTAGATATACCTGAATTAAGAAATATTAAAATAACACCTTCTATGATTGTCACCTGGGCCCAGCTAAATGCCATACATAAATATAATTTTAACTCAATAGAAAAGGAAAGTATTCTTAAAATTAACGAAGTTAAAGATAAGAATATCTTAGATAGAGATATCTTATATCGCTACGGCTTATATACCTGTACAATGGCCGCTGAATTAAAAGGCATTGATAAAAAGAAATTAAATGAGGAATTTGCCAAAATGCCGATTAGGAGCAAGCTCGATATAGCATTAACTCCAATTGAGATATGTGAAATACTAGAAAAAGAAGCAGGTCCATTTTTAAAGCCAATAATCACAGATTTAGAAAGTAAAATATTAAATGAAAAAATACCTAATACTAAAAGTGATATAGCCGATTATATAAAAGAAAAATATTTAAATAAGTAAAAGAGCATGAGCTCTTTTATTTTAATATAAATACTTTTCAAAATTAAATAATTAAGATATAATAAATTACAAGGTGATAATTATGACAGGTAAAATAATTGAACTTATAAAAAATGGTAGCTTTTTTGTTCCAACACTACTTTTAACAAACTATAAAAAATTAAACATCACCGACAAGGAGTTGATTTTAGTTATATATTTAATAAATAATACTGAATTCGACCCCGAAAGAATATCAAAAGATTTAGATATAAATGTTCCAGAGGTGTTAAAAATGATTGATAGTTTGTCTAAAAAAGACATTTTAAAATTAAAAATGACTACAGAAAAAGTGTGCGAAGAGAAAATTATTTTAGACGAACTTTATAATAAACTAGCACTCCTTATTATAAATGAAAAAGAAGAAAAACAAACGACAATTTACGATAGATTTGAACAAGAATTTGCAAGAACTCTAAGCCCAATGGAATATGAAATAATAGGCGCCTGGCTAGATAATAACTTTACTGAAGAAATAATTGAAGAAGCTTTAAAAGAGTCAATATATAATGGTGTAACTAATTTAAGATACATTGATAAAATATTATCAGAATGGCAAAAGAAAGGCATTAAAACTAAAGCAGACATAAAAAATAATAACGGAAATCGTCAGAAAAGCCCAAAGAAAGAAGTATTCGAATATGACTGGCTCAATGAAAATGATTGAACAATATTTGGATGAGTTATTTCCAAACCCAAAATGTGAGTTAAATTATAATAAAGATTATGAATTATTACTTGCTACCATGCTAAGTGCTCAAACTACTGATAAAAGAGTTAATATGGTTACAGCTATCTTATTTGAAAAATATCCAAATTTAAAATCTTTAAGCAAGGCTAACATAAAAGAAATTATGGAAATAATTAAGCCTATCGGTACATTTAGAAAAAAAGCCTATAATTTAATCGAAATAGCCAAAAGATTAGAAGAAGATTATGATGGAAATCTTCCAAATAATAGAGAATATTTAGAAAGCTTACCTGGAGTAGGCAGAAAAACCGCTAATGTTGTACTAAGTAATATATATAATGTACCATGTATAGCAGTCGATACTCATGTTGCGAGAGTAAGTAAAAGATTAAAACTCGCTAAAGCAACCGATGATCCATCAGTAATCGAAAAGAAATTATCAAGAAAATTCAAAAGAGAAGATTTATGCAAAAGACACCACCAAATGGTATTATTTGGAAGGTATTATTGTACAGCTAGAAATCCTAAATGCGAAAGCTGCAAGTTAAAAGAAATATGCAATTACTTTAAGTAATTGTATTTTTTAATGCAAAAGAAAAGAAATAGATAATTCTATTCCTTAACTTCAGTAGTAACCGTAACTTCAACTTTACCAACACTAATATCTGCATACTTAACATCGTAAGTAACAAGATAAGTTCCAGGCTTGTTTGATATATCATTTATTTCAGCTTTTTGATTGGTTGCTTTATTGATAATGTTTCCTCTTACTGTAGTAACTTCAGAAGTAATATCATCGCCATTTGCAGTAACTTTAATCTTAGACTTAGGATCATGACTAAAATTCTTTCCAGTTTCATGAGTAATAGTATAACTTTCTGGGCTAATTTTAACATCACCAGCTGATATACCTTTATAATCTACTGTAACCTCAGCCCCAGAACTTGCAGCACCCTTAAAGATTGAATAAGTTGCCTTAACTACAAGTTTAGGTGAATTAATGTTAGGAAGTTTAACTGTTGCACTATTAGCATCAGTAGTAGTAAGTAAACTTAATCCATCGCCTGACTTGACATACACATCATATACCACAGAACCTAAAACGCTTCTATTATAATTCATAATATAATTTAAGAATGAACTTTGATCTCTACCTGAAGAGTAAGCCTTATTAACATGACCTTTCCAATAGTCTTCATTAAGCCCTTCAGGAGTTCCTATAGCATTCCAAGTAAGCGTAGCTGAATTACCATTAACAGTTGCTTTTAAACCAGTGACATTAGATAAAGTATTAAATCTGGCTGATACTTCAGTTGGCTTACTGCTAGCCTTAAATAATTCTACTGTTTTTGCCTCACTTGGAGTATTAGCACTTGGAAGTAACGCCTCTCCACAATTTCTTTCTACTGTAACTTCAACCAAATCGTTAGGCTTACTAAATTTAGCTCCAGCTTTAAAGAAGTTTTTGGCTACTGCCTGGAATAATCTAGAATTTTGGCTAGACCCAAATTTATTGTAACCATCATTATTAGACTCATAACCATACCAAACAGCAATAGCGTAATCAGGACTAATACCAGCCACCCATAAGTCATTAACAGCATTATCAGGCAAATGTCTAATAGCTTTTGTTTTCTTATCATAGTTCGTTGTACCAGTTTTAGCACCAAATTCAGCCCCATTAATATTGTTATATTTTCCTAAAGCATTTTGCCCCGTATCTATCAACATACTAGTAACCATATATGCGGTCTCAGGACTCATAACTTTTACTTTTTCTATTTCATTTTCGTAGATTTTACCATCTTTGTCAAACTCTATTTTAGTAAAGCTATATGGCTCTACATAGAAACCTCCATTGGCAAAAGTCTCATAAGCCCCAGCAACAGTCATAGGAGACTCACCAGTATATCCACCAATCGCATGAGCTTCATGAAGTTTTCCACTATTCGGATCAACCTCAGGTGAAAGGCCAAGACTTTCTACAAAGTTTTTAATATCTTCATTTTTAACATTTTGGAATGTTTTCAACGCCGGAATATTTCTTGACTCTACAAGAGCCTGCCTTATAGTCATCATTCCCTTATATCTTCCATCCCAGTTATTAATTTCAGTACCATTACTATAAGTATATTTCTCATCTAAAATAAGTTGAGAAGGATTCCAGTTATTATATTCAATAGCTGGTGCATAATCAAACATTGGCTTAGCAGTAGAACCGATTTGTCTTTTAATTTGCGTTGCGTTATTTCTACTCATCGCACCTTCCTTGTTTCTACCACCACCGATAGCCACAATTGCACCTGTTTTAGTATCAATCGCAATAACACCAGCCTCAACCTTATCATTTTCCCAGCTATAACTAGTACCATTCATTATATCTGATACTTTATCCTGCTTTTCTTTATCCATAGTTGTATAAATTTTCATTGAATAAGAATAAGGATTATAACCAGTTTTTTCTTCTACCTCTCTAGCCACCGTATCAATAAACCCTTGATATTTAGAGTTACTTGTAGTTGATTTACGACCTTTGATAACAATTTTATCAACAGTCATCTTTTTCGCAATTTCGTATTCAGTATTATTAATATAACCATGACGTTTCATTAAAGAAAGAACAATTTTTCTTCTAGCCTCAGTTTTTTCAGGATTTAAGTTTGGATCTAAAACTACAGGAGACTGAAACAAACCAGCAATCATAGCAGACTCAGAAACATTTAAATCCTTCGCATGTTTATTAAAATAAGTTTGAGCTGCCTGCTCAACACCATAAGCGCCACTGCCTAAATAATATGAGTTAGCATAAAATTCCAAGATTTGTTCTTTAGAATAATTCTTTTCTATTTGGAACATCGCAATATAAATATCGGTAAATTTACGTTTTATACCTTCAAAACCATGTGCCACATTAGAAGTATATTGATTTTTAGATACCTGCATAGTAAGAGTTGATGCTCCACCTGCATTTTGACCTAAAGCTTGACCAAATGAAGCTTTTAAGAATCTAGGTAAATCAAAACCATTATGCTCGAAAAATCTTGAATCCTCAGTCGCAATAATCGCATTTATAAGTTCCTCAGACATCTTATCATAAGATATTTTTTGTCTCATTTCAGTTCCAAGTTTTGCAAATACCTCTCCATTACTATCAAGTAGTGTACTAGCTTCTTTAGAATATAATTTATCAGGATTAAACTTATCAGCTGTAATACCTATATATACACAAAATAACACTCCCAAAATAATACATAATAAGAAAAATATCAAAATTCCCAACAAAATCTTCTTTAAAAGACTCTTCTTCTTTTTTGCTTTACGACTCTTTGGCATATCATCACTACTTTCACTAGTTTCTAAATCTTCAGACATTTCATCATCTAAGTCATTAGCTCTTCTAACCCTTCCAGAAACCACCGAATGTCTAATCTTATTTCTATCTTCTAGTTTTTGTCTCCACTTAATATAAGGAACTATCCAGATTAAACTAATGAAGATAAAAATAATAAGCCCAATAAATAAGTTAAATATAATAGTTCCAATTATAAAAATGATAATAGAAAGAACTAAAACAACTAAACGAAATCTATCCTTGGTAAGGAAAGACTTAATATCTAGAAACTCTCTCGCTAAGATTTTTTTAATATTTAATAATTTTTTTTTCATGCACTACCTCCAAAATACAATTTATCAAGTATTGTAATATAGTCGACTCTTGGATTATATCTATCTTTAATTATATAACCCTTGTCCATAAAATATGAAAGAGGAATCGACTTACGATCACTATTATTCATAAACTCTTCTAAATCCTCATAAGTGAGTAAAAAAGTTTTATTTATTGTAGTAAACCTAACAATTAAAAATCCAATCCCACCATGTTTGCATATGCGCTTCAAATGATTAATCTGATGAATATGAATATTATTTAAAGGAAAAGAAGTATGTGATTTAGTTTCCTTAGCTTCAAAATCAATATATTTTCCTTTATATACTCCATTGTAGTCAGTAGTTGAAGGCGTTCTAAAATACCCCTCTTTAATCACTGCTTCAACTCTAGATGGATAATTTACCTTGGATATTGTAATTGGTGTCGGCTTTTTATATATAACCGCTATATCATTAACCAGATAAAACTCATTAGTCGCGCCCAAATCAGCTTCTAACGTCATTCCACGGTTTGCATAACTATTTAAATTTCTAGCCCCTAATGTTTTTATCATATTTGATCGCCACTATAATTATACTATAAATAAAACAATTTTTAAAGTTTATTTTAAAAAAGCACTAAATATATCTAATATTGTCGAAACCAGTGAAATTAAAGGTGAAAGGTGTTAATATAAAAATGAAAAGAGGGGTAATATGGATAGAAACAAAATAAATAATATTTTCGAAAGTATGCTTTATGATATTGAATATATAAAAAAGTTAAGTCGTTTTGTTAAACGGTTGTAATTTTGAAAAATAAATGTATAATTAAAAATAGGTGACCATATGAAAAATATTTTTCTTCTATTTTTGATTTATTCATTTCTAGGATGGCTTGTAGAGACAATTGCAGTCTTTATAAGAATGAAAAAAATAATACCTAGAGGATTTTTAATTGGCCCATGGTGTCCTATTTATGGCTTCGGAGCAATTGGCTGTACAATTTTATTGAAAAAATATGACAGCGATATAGTCAAACTATTTGTAATGGCCACACTATTGGGCTCCATTTTGGAATATCTTACTAGTTATATTATGGAAAAAATATTCAAAGCAAGATGGTGGGATTACAGTGATCACAAATATAATATAAATGGCAGAATAAGCTTAACTACCTCCTTAGCATTCGGCTTTTTAGGCATTATAATAAATAATTACATAAATCCTTTTTTAACATATATCATAAGTTTACTTCCAACATTTGTATTTGTATTTTTAAATATATCACTTGCATTTATTTTCTTAGCTGATATTATTGCTTCACTTTACGTTGCTTTTGATATAAAAAACATAAAATCAAAATCAAAAGATATAACTGATGAAATAAATAATGTGAAAATGAAAAAAATTATAAGAAACTTACATCTAATAAAAAAAGCCCCTAATTTATGAATTGAAAAAATTACAAATTCTAAAATAAAGGGTCATAATAAAAAGAATAGGGAGGGATAACATGAATACATATAGAAAGCCTTTAGATTTTCATTCGCTTCCAGCCATTATTCAAGGAATGATTGAAGAAAACTCATCTGCAGCAGCAGTCATCGACGAACTAATTCAAAATAAAGGAGAAAATAATGCACTTGCGTCATTAATTATTTTGGACGATATGAATATTAGAGGAGTTCAAATTAATAACTTATATAAAATATGTGATCAAAACATTAACAAGTTATACGAGAAAATAACAAATATTACCAAAGAAGATATCGATAATTTAAACTTTAACTCATTTGCTGTTTGTAAATATAAAGCCGTATTTGAAGGCACAAAAAAAGACCGCAAGGCAAATCCAGAAAAATACATTTTTACCGACGAAGAACGCAACACAATTAGAAATAAAAAAAGCAAAGATAGAGCTCATGACATATTAGAAGAAAGGCCAAACAAAAATAAAGAAAAAAATAGACACGTTGAAATTCCAAAACCAAGATTTTTAAACCATAAAATAGATAGTTATCTAGATAGAGAAATAAACGCAAAAATTACTGAAGTAATATCTGAAAAAAATAAAGTAGAAATAAAATAAGGCTTCAAGCAAGAGGCCTTTTTATGTGAGGTTACAAAAATATAGTTACAAATGGAGATAATAATGTTACAATAAAAAAGGAGGGTGTTTATGTCTAGAATAAGTATTATAATTCCAGTATATAATGCTGAAAAATATTTAGGGCAGTGTATTTCAAGCATTGCAAATCAGACAATGAAAGATATAGAAATTATTGCAATAAACGATGGATCAACTGACAACAGTTTAAGATTATTAGATGAGTTATCATCAAAATATGCTGGAAAATTAACTATTATTAATCAAGAAAATAAAGGCGCAGGGGCGGCCAGAAATACAGGATTAGATGCCGCTACGGGAGATTTCATAAAGTTTGTTGATGCCGATGATTATCTAAACGTTGATATTTTATCTAACATGTATGAACTTGCTAGAGAAAATAACGTTAGACTAGTTAGAGGAAATTATCAAACACTATTAGGACCATTTAAATTTGAAGATTTATGCAGCTGGAGTGATATAAGAGCAAGTGGCATAGTAGATGTTAGAAATAATAGAGATTACATAATTACAGAGACTCCAGGAATAGGCAACAAATTAATTGGCCGAGAGTTAATAGGAGATATGCGCTTTCCTGAAAAGACAAAATGGGAAGATTTAGCACTTATGCCGGTTGTAGTAGCCAGCAGTGAAAAACTATTCCATATGAATGCACCAGTATATAATTATAGAGTTCACATGAATACAACTATAAACGATTTTATAAATAAAATACCAAACATATTAGACATTATTAAATGTTTAGATATCATGGAAGCCCAAATGAGACAAAGAGGATTAACAGAAGAATATAGCAAACAAATAGAAAGCCTATATATATTACATACTTTATTTAGAGTAGAAAATGCCATGCTTTGGGTAAATTTTCCACATGACAAAAAAGCAACAGTTATAAGTTCACTATTAAGTATTTTAGATGCTAAGTATCCTAACTGGCAATCAAATGATATTATTAATAGATACGGAAGCATCAATGGCCTTTTTAAATTTGATATGTCTAGATTACCCCATTACATAAATGAATATAGAACAGGAAGCAAAGAAGAAGCTGAGAAGAATATTGGCAGAAGTTTTAGATAAATGTAAAAATTATAAAAATATTTTACCTTTATCATTAAATTTCGAAATTGAAAAATGAGACCAAATCAGTCTCATTTTTCAATATAATAAGCATAATACTCCTCTAAAGTTAAATTATTATCATATATAACTTTAGCTGCGTCTATACCGACATATCTAAAGTGCCAAGGCTCATATTTATAACCAGTAATATCCTCTTTGCCTTCAGGAAATCTTAAAATAAAACCATATTTATAAGCATTACCTGCAAGCCATTTTGCTTCTTTAGTATTCGCAAAGCTAGAATCGATTTTATTTATGTCAGAACATAGCCCAGTTTGATGTTCAGAGTATCCAGGCCTAGCCGAATAAATATCAGCTTTTTCTTTGCCATCTCTTTTAGCATATCGATCATATAAATTTACTTGATAATCATAACTTCTATAAGCTGAAGAATTCTTTAAAATAATACTATCAAGCATCGCTCCATCGACCATTTTCATAAAAGCATCAGCCGCTTCTTTACGCATTTTATTGTTTACTCCTTGATTATATTTTTCTGTTAAAGTAACTAAATCATCAGGCTCATATTTATCAGGCAAATGATAAAACTTATTTACCAATATCAAATTACCATCTTTCACATTTGCTTCTTTAGTATCAGTGTAAAATTTATAATCAGCTTTAGAATTTACTATGGATATTATCTTTCTAGCTTCAGCTTCATGACTATTACCATAATCTAAATAACGAATAACATTTCTATGAATATAATACTTTTCCTTTACTAAACTAGCAAGTAAAGAAGAGGCTGGATATTTCATAAGATTATATTTAGAATTCATAATTACAATAATATCTTCAATACTAGCCTTAGGATTTTTTTCGTAATACTCTATATATTTCTTAAAATTTTCTTCCTTATAGTCTTTAGAACTAAGCAAATTAACAAGAGATTTATTATACTTTTTTAAAATTAGTTTATATTCATCTTTAGGAACATTTTTCATTATAGTCTTCACCTCACTAGAACTATAGCCGAGTTTAGAAAGCTTATCCTCCATATTAATAGGAGAATTTGCTTTATTAAAAACTAGTAGTAAGCTAACCAAACAAACAACTATAAATAATATAATAAAAGGCTTCTTTTTGATTTTTATTTTTTTTCTCATACAAATACCTACTTATCTAAATAATATGCATAATACTCATCAAAAGTGAGTCCACTATCAAAAACTTTTTTAGCAAGATCCTTACCAAGATATCGGTAATGCCAAGACTCATACGAATAACCAGTAAGATTTTCCTTATCTTTAGGATATCTTAAAATAAAACCATATTTATAACTGTTATTTATAAGCCATTTAAAAGCATCCGTGTTTTCAAAATTGTTCATTCCCGCACCAGGAGTAAATATATCTAGGGCAAGACCAGTTTGATGCTCAGAAAAATTTGGCCTAGCAGCCACACTATCAGCATAAGCCTTTCCCTTTTTATCTTCATATTCACTATAAATTCTCTTTTGAGATTCATAAGTTCTGTAAGAGGAATTGACAATTAAAGTTATATTTTCTTCTTTAGCTGCTTTAGCCATTTCTTTAAAAGCATCATATACATCTTTCCGAATACTATTATTAGGGTAAGCATACAAATTAGTCATTACAACAACATCATCAGGAGCGTATTTATCAGGCAAAGAATAATACTTGTTAACTAATATAGCATAACCCTTATTCATATCAGTTAAATTAGTATGCGTGTAAGCATCATAGTTAGTTTTAGCATTTACTGTAGATACTACATTTTCAAAATCAATTTGCCCACTTTTATACTTTTTCTTTATGTAAGAAACATAAATGTCATATTTTTTCCAAATGAGATATTTCTGCCCAGCGAGTGATATTAAATACTTATCATAGTCATTATTAAGAGCGTAATCAATGTATTTTTTATCTAGTTTTATTATTTCACTAACTTCTTTCTCATTATAACCAACCTTGCCAAGCTTATATTCTAAACTTGTATAATACTTATATAAATTAACTAAAATAGTAATTAAAATAACTATTAGAATAATAGCTATTAAAGTAATAATTGGTCCCTTTTTAAGTTTCCTTTTACCCATAACTTTCACCACCTTAATTATAGCATGTATAATGTTAAACATAAAGATTTTGAATTTTATAAATTTAAAAATTTTATATTTTTGTTACAATAATAAAAATATAAAAAGACTTTACACATTGTCAAACATTGAAAGTCTTTGGAAAAAACTACTTTAAACTATAAAAATATAATAACAAAAAGCTCAGCACTATAAGAAGAAAACCCTTAAAAATAAATAAATTTTCTAAACTTTACAAAAAGTCAAAAAATGAAAGTCTTTGGAGAATCTTACCACTAAATATTATAGCTCCTCATCACCATTTAGAAAGACTATTATATAAAAGCAATGATTAAATATCTTAAGTTGTCTACTTTTACATCACTTCAAATAAAGACTTTTTAATTATAAGATTTTAAATAAACTATACAAAATTCAAAATAAATGATATAATTTTGGTGTGAGTAATAGAAGGTGGTTAAGTGAAATACTTGGGATTAGATTTAGGAACACGGTCACTTGGTATATCTATTTCTGATTTAACCAAGACTGTCGCAACTACCTATGGCACAGTTCATTTTGAAGAAAAGGATTATGAAAAAGCCATCAAAGAACTTGCCACTATTATGGAAAAAGAGCCTATTGAAAAGATTGTTTTAGGATATCCTAAAAACATGAATGGTTCGATAGGACCCAGAGCTTTGGAAACAGTAGAATTCAAGAAAATGCTAGAAAAACGTTTTGACCTTGAAGTTGAACTTCAAGATGAAAGACTATCGACCAAAGAAGCTTCAGGGTACATGATAAAGGCAGACATGTCTAGAAAAAAAAGAAAACAAAAAATAGACAGTCTAGCCGCTAATATTATTTTACAGACATATTTGGACAAGAGAAAGGGTGGAGAATATGGAAAATAATGAAGTTGCAAAATTTAAAGCAATTGATGATGAAGGAAGACAATTAGATTGTGAAGCGCTATTCTTATTTGAGTCGCCAGAAACACAAAAACATTATATAGTTTATACTGATCATTCTATCGACGATGAAGGAAATACAAGAGTATATGCATCAATTTATGAACCAGCAGATTTAAAACAAGATGACGAATTTACTGCATTACCTTTAAAACCAATTGAAACAGAAAAAGAATGGAAAATAATTGAAACAATTTTAAATGAAATGCAAGCCCAAATGGAATCAGCTAGTAGTCCTGCTGATAATGCTTAAATTAGAGTAGGCCTTTACTTTGAAAAAAACAGTTCGTAAATTTTCAATAAGTAAATTCTTACTCTTTTTACTATTTCTTGCGATATTTATAATTATAGTTTTAATAGGCATATACAAATTTCAAACAAGTCCTGTTAGCTCAAGCACTAGCCCAAAGGTAATAACCGTTGAAAAAGGAGAAAACTATTATAAATTAGCTGATAAATTAAAGGATAAGAACTTAATAAAATCAGTTACTTTCTATAAACTATACCTAAAAATAACGTCTCCTAACTCATTAGCTGCTGGTGATTATGAATTAAACGAGGCAATGAGCGTCAAGAAAATAGTAAAAACATTAAGCAATAAAAATAATCAGAAAATTACTACAGTAAAAATTACATTTAGAGAAGGGCTAAACATTAGACAAATCGCAAAAATTGTCGAAGAAAAAACAAATATATCATCAGCCGAATTTATTGGGAAAATAGAAGATAAAGAATATATCAAATCCATTCAAAACGAATATTGGTTTTTAACAGATAATATTTATAATGATCAGATATACTATCCACTAGAAGGATATTTATTTCCAGACACTTATCACTTTGATAGAAAAACATTAAGCACTGAAACAATTATAAAAAAAATGCTAGAAAATACTGAGTCTAAACTAGAACCATATAAGCAGCAAATAGAACAAAATACCTATAATATCCATCAGCTTTTAACACTAGCTTCATTAATCGAACAAGAAGCAGTAACCGCTGAAGACAGAGCATTAGTATCAGGAGTTTTCTATAATAGATTAAATATTGGAATGTCTTTAGGTAGTGACGTTACAACATATTATGCATCTAAAAAAGAACTATCTGAGTCTCTAACTAAAGCTGAACTCACCGACTGCAATGGCTACAATACAAGATGCGTAACTATGAAAGGCCTCCCAGTTGGACCAATTTCTAACCCAGGTTTAACATCAATAAAAGCCGCCTTAAATCCAACAAAAAGTGATTACTACTACTTTGTTGCTGATATAAATAAAAAAGTATACTTCACTAAAAACATAAATGAACACAATCAAACAATTGCTAAATTGAAAAAGGAAAACAAATGGGCAGCATAGAAGAAATAGAAAAGTATGCAAAAAAGCATAATATTCCTATCATGCAAAAAGATGGCATAGAATTTTTGGAAAATTATATAAAAGAAAACCATGTTAAAAACATTTTAGAAATAGGTTCAGCTATTGGCTATTCAGCCATAAAAATGACTTTAGTAAATAATGATGTAAAAGTGACAACAATAGAAAGAGACGAAAACAGATTTAATGAGGCCATAAAAAACATTACTGCCTTTAATCTTAATAATAGAATTAATATTATCTTAGCCGATGCTTTGAACATAAATATAAATGGAAAATACGACTTAATATTTATTGATGCTGCTAAAGCGCAAAACATAAAATTTTTTGAAAAATTCAAACTCAATTTAAACGAAGATGGAACTATAATAACTGACAACCTAAACTTTCATGGGCTTACTGAAAAGATAGATAATATAAAAAGCAAAAACTTAAAAGCCCTTGTTAGAAAAATAAATAACTATAAAGAGTTTTTAAAAACAAATAAAGAATTCACAAGCTCCTTTTATGATACCGGTGATGGAATATCAGTCAGTAAAAAAAATAAATAAAAAATAAAAAATTATGATATAATGTATAATAGAAAAGGGGAATGAAAAATGAATATAAAGAAAATGAAAGAAAAAGCCCGTGAAAAACTAAAAGGCAAATATGGAATAGTTATCCCAGCTTTATTAATATATGGATTAATAGAGTGCGTTTTTTACGGCGTGGCAAAACTTATCTATAATGATAATATATCCATACTTTTTAACATTTTAATAACCGGATTATTATATGAAGGCCTATTACAAATATTTATTAAAACCTCAAAAGGGAAAAAAGCCGAGATAAAAGAAATATTTGATAGAACAGATCTGTTTTGGAAAGCTTCTGCCGTTACAATAATATTGACAATAGTTTCATTAATATGCGGAATCTTGGAAAGCGTTGCCGCTAAATCATTACTAACATTTATTATTAATGAAGCAAATATAAACTTATTATTATCAACAGTAATGATTTTATTTGGTTTCATTCTATGTACTGCGATTGCCATATTTTATATAATATTAATGGTTTCATTCTCACAAGTATACTACATATTATACGAAAATGAAACAATGCCTACGCTTGACATTTTCTCAAAAAGCATGGACTTGATGGAAGAATATAAAATAGACTATATCCTACTTAATTTAAGTTTCATTGGTTGGATAATTCTTGGAATACCTACATTTGGACTATTATATATATGGCTAATCCCATATATGATGATTTCTAATACAAACTTCTATTATGAAGTAAAGAAAAAAGAAAAGAAAGAAAGCTAAACCTCTAATAGAGGTTTTTTGATTTTCTAACTATGTCATTATAATTGAAAATAAGAAAAATTTCTGCTAAGCCGATATTTTTCTACATATAAATTAATAATAATTAACTAAATAAAGTGGAAAAAGATGCTTTATTTTGTTATAATTTATAAACGGAGGCAATTATGAAAAAAATAAGTGTAATTATTTCAAGCATAAAACAGGCAATAGATATAAAAGACATAGTTGATGCATATTTACTACCCATCAAAGATTTAAGCATAAACTATTCAAATACCTTTAGTATATCTGAAATAAAAGAAGTGCAAAAACTAGGTAAAGAAGTATACGTTTTCATAAATAAAAACATTCATAACGGCGAGGTGGATGTTTTGGAAAACACCCTAAAAGAAATAGAAAAATTAAATATAAACGGTATTATCTTTTATGACATTGCCATAGTTGAGTTAAAAAAAGAATTAAACTTGAAAACCGATTTAGTGTGGCACCAAGAACATTTAACTACTAACTATGAAGCGGCTAATTACTGGTATGATAAGGGCGTAAAATATACCTACCTTTCATCAGAACTCACTAAAAGAGAAATTGAAGAAATAAAAGAAAAAGCAAAATGTCAAACCTTCGTAAATGTATTTGGTTATATTCCAATGTTTACCTCTAGAAGGCACCTAGTAACTAATTATATAGAAACATTTGATTTAAACGAAAAAGGAAACAAAATATATAAAGAAGGCAAATATTATAATATAAATGATTCAAAAAACGGCACTACCGTGTATTCTGATTACATTTTAAATATTAAAGAAGATATTGACGCTGACTATTTAGTGTTTAATAGTAATATGATAGAAGAAGAAAAAATTAAAGAAGTTTTAAAAGATTATAAGAATAATAATTTAAAAAAAGAAACAGGATTTTTATATCAAGAGACAATATATAAGGTGAAGTAATATGAAAAAACCAGAATTATTATCGCCAGCTGGCGATCTAGAAAGATTAAAAATAGCCCTTTTATATGGGGCTGATGCCGTGTATATTGGAGGACACTTTAACCTTCGAGCAAACACACCAAATTTTACCATAGAAGACATTAAAAATGGAGTAGACTATGCTCATAAATTAAATAAAAAAGTCTACGTCACAGTCAATATTGCTATGCACAATAAAGAATATGAAAAAATAAGGCCTTATCTAGAAGAATTAAAAAAAATTAATGTAGATGCCATAATTATAAGTGACCCAGCAATAATTAAAATAGCTAAAGAAATAGGTTTAACAATTCATCTATCAACTCAAGGATCGACTTTAAATAAAAAAGCCACAAAATTTTGGGAAGAAGAAGGCGTATCCAGAATAGTCTTAGCTAGAGAATGCACTAAAGATGACATAAAAGATATAAAAGAAAGTAATAACATAGAATTAGAAGTTTTCATTCATGGAGCTATGTGTGCATCTTATAGTGGTAGATGTGTACTCTCAAACTTTCTAACAAATAGAGATTCTAATAGAGGCGGATGCAGTCAAATATGCAGATGGGACTTTGACCTATATGATGAAAACAAAAAAATACAGGGCGAAAAACCATTTACCTTTTGCACAAAAGATTTATCACTTGCTAAATACATTCCTGATTTAGTAAATCTAAATGTTGATAGCTTAAAAATCGAAGGAAGAATGCGCTCAGTATACTATATAGCAACAGTTGTCAAAACATATAGAAAAATGATTGACGAATATTGTAACGATGAAAAAAACTATGAATATAATAAAGAATATGAAAAAGTATTAGATGAGGTTGCTAATAGAGATTCTATTCCACAATTTTTCGATGGAAACTTTGGCAAAGAAGTCCAATATTATAATGGTAGAACTGAAACAACTAATCAAGACTTTATTGGACTAGTTCTTTCATATGACAAAAATAATAAATTAGCAAAAGTAGAACAAAGAAATCATTTTAAAATAGGAGACTATGTAGAAATTTTTGGACCAAAAACCAGTACAAAATTTAAAATAGAAGAAATATATGATGAAGATATGAATAAAATAGATGTAGTAAGACATCCAAAGCAAATAGTTTATTTAAAAGTACAAGAAGAAGTAGATGAAAATTACATGATAAAATGTATTGACAAACACTAAAATGTGTAGTATATTTTGTTAGTAAAATATTTAGAAAAGCAGAGGTGAAAAAATGACAGATAACGAAGTTTATGTAACTGAACAAGGTCTTGAAGACATGAAAAAAGAACTTGAGTATCTTAAAATGGAAAAAAGACCAGCGGTTATTGAAGCTTTAAAAGAAGCCAGAGCCTTAGGCGATCTAAGTGAAAACGCTGAATATGATGCCGCTAGAAACGAGCAATCAGACGTAGAAAATCGTATCGTTACACTTGAAAAACAGATCGAAAACGCTATTGTTATTAAAAATGCTGGCAAAGATAAAGTTAATGTTGGAAATACAGTAGAAATCGAATATGTCGAAGATGGTGAAAAAGATAAATATACAATCGTCGGTATCAAAGAAGCAGATCCATTTGAAAATAAGATTTCTAATGAATCACCAATAGCTAAAGCTATATTAGGAGCTAAAATTGGTGATTTAAGAGCAGTCTCTAGTCCAAATGGTGAATACCAAGTAAAAATAATTAGTATTGAATAATTTAGCCACTCCCAAAAGGAGTGCTTTTTGATAAAAAATGATATAATAGAATAAAAGCATAAAACAAAAAATTCTTGCATTACCTAATAATCAATACCATTTTCCACAAGACACATAGAAGATAGAAAGTCTTTAACTGCTGCTTTAAATAGAAAAGTTATATTGCAGTTCACTTATAACAAGGAAACAACTAAAGAAACATTAGATATTTAAAATATCTATAAAAATAAATAGAAAGAAGAACCAATATGAAAGTTAAAAACAATTATAATGAATGTTTAACCAATTTAGCTTGCTCTATAAGAAAATATTTTAACCTAGATTATGCACATAATACATTACCTTATCTAGATAAAATTTTAGAAGAAAATAATCCTAAAAATGTCGTAGTGATTTTATATGACGGTATGGGTTCTAGAATACTAGATAGACAGCTAAGCAAAAAAGAGTTTTTTATTAAAAATAAATACAAAGAAATTACTACAGTATTTCCAGCAACCACTACAGCAGCCACAACCTCCATAAGAACTGGATATAACCCGGTTGAACACGGATGGTTAGGGTGGAACGTTTATATAAACAAAATAGATGAAACAATAACACTATTTTTAGGCACAAAAAAACAAACAAAAGAAATATCACAAAAATATAGTGATACAAAAAACAAATACTTAATGACAAAAACAATATCAGATGAAATAAATGAAAAAGATGAATTTAAAGCGATAGAATTATTTCCATTTGGTGTAGGCCATTATAAAGGCTTAGATGACATGTTACAAAAAATAGAAAAAGAAACTAATAAAGAAGGGAAAAAATATATTTATGCATATGATGAACAACCAGATCATACAATGCATGAACTAGGAGCAGATAGCGAAGAAGTAAAAGAACTGATAAAAATAAGAAGCAAAAAGACAGAAGAATTATGTAACAAATTAAAAGATACATTAGTTATTGTTATTGCTGACCATGGTCATAAAAAGGTAGAAAATATTTTCTTAAAAGATTACCCAGAATTATTAGATATGTTAGAAAGAACTACATCAATTGAACAAAGAGCAACAGCTTTTAAAGTAAAAGAAAGTAAGAAAGAAAAATTCAAAACAAAATTTAATGAACTATTTGGAAACTATTATAAATTATACCCAAAAGAAGAAATAATTGAATCAAAATTATTTGGCAATGGAATAGAAAACAATATATTTAAAGATGCTTTAGGTGACTTTTTAGGAGTTGCTTATACAGAAAAAACATTGGTAAATGAAGACGATGATATTTTAGTATCTCATCATGCCGGATATACTGATGATGAAATATATATTCCATTAATAATAAAAATGTGTAAATAATAAATAAATTAAGGATAATATGAAAAAACATGAAGTGCACTATTAAAACACATTCCAATGACAAAAAATGAGAAATTTAAAAAAACAAAATTTAGAAAACATAAAAGAAAGACTTCTTTTAAAATATCCACTTGACTTATAGTTATAATATCTATAAAATATAATTAGAGAATGAATATTCTCTATGGAGGTAATAATATGAACAATCTTATTTTCTCCATTTTGCTAGTTTTAATAGGCCTTTTTGTTGGCATA
>AUXO018169438.1_pt1 | contig 18490 bp, 19 predicted proteins | sample 768731 | NCBI WGS metagenome assembly AUXO01 (sample SAMN02715735, study PRJNA202380) | gut metagenome | biome: sheep rumen | host: Ovis aries | place: New Zealand: Palmerston North
TACTATGACGAGTTGAAAGAGAAATACGGTATGCAGAGCATGAACATGAGAGAAGCTACGGAGTTTTTTTCGAAAGATAACTAAGGAGATATTCAAATGTATCAGTTTTATTATGCGGACATTGCGAAGATTAAGAAACAGCCCCGCTATGATAAAAGTGTAACAAGTGAATATGAGATAACCGCGGTCAGGCCTACTATGTGGGAGGAGCATTGTTTAGAGTGTTCCGCTCCGGTATGCTTTGGCAACTGTGTGCATTTTATTCCTCGTAGCGACGGCAGATGTATGCGTTTTGAAAACGGTATTTGTGTCCAACCCAATGACAAGGGTTGTTGCGGTCAAAGTGCCCGCGTCAAGTTCCGCAAATGGGCGAACATGATGACAATCATCTACCCCGCAATGTTGGATAAAGAGGAGTATCAGGCATTGACCGAAAAGAACCAGAAGCTCGGTAAAAAGCTGCTGGGGATCGCGGATTCCAAAATTCCGGTCAAGGTAAAATGGGAATCTATCCGAACGACAGAGTTTCTGCGAAGAAGAAAGCTCAGAGGTCTTTCGGGATCGGATAATCATCCGGACGCGTTTATTTTCCATGGCTACAGCTTTGAAGAAAAAGCATTTAATCTGATACTGGAAATCTATGATGACCATACCCCGGTGTTCAAATCAGCGCTACGATTGGAACCGGGTGAGAATCTGATTATTCTCGATGATTCTAAACTGACAAAAGCCTGTGCTACTGCGAATTATTTAGTAAAAATTTATCCCGAAAATGATCTGGAAGCGGAGCTGGATATCCTCTGGTGCGATTTCGTCAAAGGACATCGTATCATTTCCGATACACCTGCTTCTAAGGTGAAATGTGTTGTCTGGGATTTAGATAACACCGTTTGGAACGGTACACTGATCGAAACGGATAATCCTGATGAATTGCAGTTAAACGACGGGATTATAGATACGATAAAAGCGTTAGATGAACGCGGTATCATTCAGTCGATCGCCAGCAAGAATGATTTCGATTTGGCATGGCCGATCGTGGAGAAACTGGGAATCGCGGATTACTTCATCTATCCACAGATCCATTGGAATACGAAAAGCGGTTCTTTGGAGCAGATCGCCAAGAATCTGAATATAGGCATAGATACTTTCGCGCTGATCGATGATTCGACGTTTGAGAGAAATCAGGTGCAGTCTGCGCTTCCGCAAGTCAGAGTTTATGACATTACGGTTGTTCCGACGCTTCTCAGCAGGGCTGAATTTGATGTGCTTATCACGGATGAGAGCAAGAATCGCCGTGCGATGTATAAGGCAGAAGAAAAACGTAATCAACTGATGCAGTCGGCAGATAATGGGGATACGATCGATTTCCTCAGAAAATGCCATTTGAGCATCGAACTGTTTGAACCTCAGACTGAGGATGAGAAGCTGCGTTGCTATGAACTGTTGGTGCGTACCAATCAATTGAATCTGTCCGGAAAAAAGTATACGCCGGAAGAATACGAGGACGTCCTCGCAAGAGAGGGCCATACTAATTTTGCTTTTTCCTGTAAGGATGACTTCGGCTCCTACGGTATCGTAGGTTTCGGTCAGTATAGGATCGAGAATCAGCAGTTAATATTCACGGAGTTTGCGATGTCCTGCCGCGTAGCGGGAAAGTACGTGGAGAGCGCTTTGTTCAGTTCTTTGCTGAAGAAAGAGAACTGCGAACAGGGGATGTTCTCTGTCAGTAAAACTAAGAAGAATATCCTGCTCCGAAATACACTTCAAAGCATTGGCTTTGAGATCACAAGTGATTCAGAAGGCAAGATTTCATATTCTTTCGATATGGATTTAAGTAACCGAGATTTAGTTGCGGTAAACTGGAGATAAGTATGGATGATAAGATTTCAGTAATTATGGCCTGCTATAATTGCGAAAAAACAATGCGTAAAGCGATAGAATCTATTCTAGCACAAACCTATACCAATTGGGTTATGATTTGCTGTGACGATGGCTCTACGGATAAAACATGGGAAGTATTGCAGGAATACAAAGATAGGTATCCCAATAAGTTCGTTGTTATCCAAAATGAATGTAATAAAAAGTTGCCTTATTCTCTAAATCATTGTTTAGAATACGTTGAAACAGAATATGTCGCACGAATGGACGCGGATGATTGGTCATTACCTGAAAGATTTGAGATTCAGCTAAAGTTTTTGAAAGAGCATCCTGAATATGATTTGGTAAGCACAGGTGTTTCGGTTTTTGACGGCATCAAGAAGATCGCTTCAATTATCAAATACCCTGAGCCGACAAAAAAAACAATGCTTAGGCAAAATGCTTTTTCTCATGCGACGATTATGACCTACAAGAGAGTATATGATGATTTAGATGGATATTCACTTGATCCATGTGTTGAACGTGTAGAAGATGTTGATTTGTGGTGTAGGTTTTTATCCGCTGGATATAGAGGGTATAATCTCCCGGATGAATTGTATGTGATTTTAGAAGACGAAAACGCGGCCAAGCGCAGAACATTAAAATCTCGATTAAATGGTGCGAAAACCAGACACAAAGGATATAAACTGATGGGATTCAAAGGAATAACGCTGATACAGCCGTATTTTACTGTTTTAAAATCTTTTGTTCCGCTAGGCTTATATAAAAAGATACATCAGTGGACATTGAAGAACACTGATAGAAGTTGAAGTGTTTGTTAGTGTATTAGAGAAAAAATGAAACTGAAAACTAAACTAATTAACAAAATAGAGAAGTATAACCCTATTGCAATACATAGGCGTAAAGCAATGCGAAGCAGATTGACGAATAGAGACATGACGCTCTTGATCCCTAATTGCGCCGGTGGACATCTTTTCCATGACTTAGGTTTGAGGTTTATGTCTCCTACAATCAATATAATGATGTACCAAAATGAATTCTTGAAGTTTGTCTTCCATTTGGATGATTATATAGAAAGTGAATTGCATTTCTATAAGCATCAAGAATTTGATTTTCCGTGTGCCAAACTGTCGGTTGAAGGCTTACCGGATGTGAACTTGCATTTTACACATTATGAATCTGAAGAAGAAGCAAGAGAAAAGTGGGAGTCACGCAAAAAGAGAATCAATAAAGACAATATGTTCATTTTTATTGAAGAACGAGATGAAATTACAAAGGAAGATATAGAATCCTTAGCACAATTAAATGTGAAAGGTATAGTTGCCTTTACCTGCAATGATTATCCCGACATCCCATATCAGGTTTATATCCAGAAATATCATAACGATGGAGAGATAGGTAATATCTTAAAAAGACGTTATTGGGATGACAGTAAAGAGTATGAAAACTACTTTGATTTTGTTAAGTGGTTTAATGAAGCTGATGGCGCTCCCTACGATGTATCCTTGTTTAGAAAATAATGCTGTTTTGGTAGGTTTAGATGAAAAAAAAAGTACTTTTCTTGATCCATGATTTAGGACAAGGCGGAGCTGAAAAAGTTCTGGTCAATCTTGTTAACAATATGAATAGTACAGTATTTGATATTACAGTGATGTCTTTATTCGGTGGAGGAGTCAATGAACGGTGCTTAAAACCGCACATTAATTATACTACGGTTTTTAATCGTTCTATTCCGGGCAATAGTAGATTAATGAAACTATTCACCCCTGAGACTCTTCATCGGTTTTGTATCAAAGAACACTACGACATAGAGATTTCCTATTTAGAAGGACCGTGCGCTAGAATTATCAGTGGTTGTAGCGATGATAATACAAAAACAATTTCTTGGATACACACTAAATTCCAATCAGAACAGGATGTATATTCGCCTTTTCGAAACAAGAATGAGGCTAATAAATGCTATCAAAGATTTGATTTCACTGCATTTGTTTCAAAAGATGTCGGAGATAATTTTTGTAACATAATTCCTCTCAGCAAGGCAAATGGTGTGCTTTATAATACGATAGAAACAGAATCTATCTTAGAACAAGCCAAAGAACCTGTAAACATAGTTATTGATGATGTAGCAATTAACATTATTTCGGTAGGTTCATTAAAACAGGTTAAAGGGTATGACAGGCTTCTTAGAATTGCAAAGAAGTTGAAAGAAGATAGGTATAAGTATCATCTCTATATTTTAGGGAGAGGACCTTTAGAAACAGAGTTCAGAAACTATATTAATGAAAACGATTTAGCACAAGAAGTATCATTGCTTGGCTTTGATTCCAATCCCTACAAATATGTGGCAAAGTGCGATTTGTATGTGTGTTCAAGTTATACCGAGGGCTTCTCAACTGCGGTTACAGAATCGTTGATCGTTGGTACTCCGGTTTGTACAGTTGATGTTTCCGGTATGACAGAAATGTTAGGTAACCAAAATGAATTTGGTTTGGTGACAGAAAATTCCGAAGAAGCTCTGTATAACGGAATAAAATCAATGTTGGATTCCTACGAATTGATAGCAAACTACAAAGAAAAAGCAGTTGAGCGAAGACAATCATTTAGTAAGGATAGAACCGTAGGAGCTGTGGAAAATACACTCCTAAATCTATAAAAGAAAGCTTACTTAAAAACAAAAGGATTATTATGAAGATAAATGAGTACACCCCAGAACAGTTTTCTGAATTAGAACAATTGTGGACTCCACTTGAGCGTGGAAAAGATATGACCGTATTCCAGTCATATAAGTGGTATAAATGGTTGAACACGGCTTACACCAAGGAAAAGATGAAAAACTACTTTAGAAAGTGGGTCTATTTGGTTTGTTTCAATGATCATAATATTCCTGTTATGATCGCACCAATTCAGATTGTAAGAATTGGAAAATCAATTAAAGGCGTCGGACTGGATAGAGGGGCATATTTTATCGGCAGGAAAAGATACACGGACTATATGACGTTTATCTATAATCAATTCAATCCGGACGCTGTTGACTGCATAATGGAATACTTGAAAAATCAGTTTAGAATCAATCGTTTTTACTTTGAGTTTGTATTGGAAAACACAGAATTCTCAAATTATATCATAGATAAGTATCGTATAACCGGCCAAAAGACATATAGTAGCGCAGCGCTGTATTTACCTGAAACGTTTGATAGCTATTATTCAAGCCTCAAGAAGCATGCAAAACAAAATCTTCGAACTGCAATCAACAGGCAAAAAAGAGATGAGTTAAACCTTCATCATGAAATTGTTTTTGAAATTGATAATAGTTTACAACAGCAGTTACTTGAGATACGCGCGCAAAGACTAAAAGATAAACAGAATAAATCTGTAAAAAAAATTACTTCAAAGCTTTACAATTGGGCATATAAAGGAATAAATGATTTGTTTGGCGCGAAAATGAATGTATTCGAATGCCTTAATGATCAATGGTGTTTTTTAGTTAAGCATGAGAATAGAATAGTTGGCTTTTATTGGGGAATATATGAAAAGGATCATTACTATGTTATATATGCAGGTGTAGATAAGGAGTACACATGGTATTCCCCCAGTTTAAGTCATCTGTATCTTTGGATACAAGAGTTATACGAAGATAATCCATTAGGCATAAAGATAATTGATTTTACTGTAGGCGATGAGCGATATAAAACTGATATTGGTGGAGCTGTCAGGAAAATCCAGCAATTATTTTTTACAGATTAAATATATTATAGGTAATAAAATATGAATATAAAAAACACTCCTCTTTTTGCTGAAAGTTGGAACGTAGCATACAGAAATAAACCTGTAGGAACTATTATCAAAGATATAAAGTCTTGCTTTTCTGTAATTCCGAATTCAATACGATATTGGGCTGCTGATCCAATGGTATTTAAGTATCAAAAAAAGACTTACATATTTGCTGAACTATACGATTATGTTTTACGGAGAGGGACAATAGGTTACACAGTTTTTGAAAACAATAAATTTACAAAATGGAAACAGGTGATTGTAGAAAATCACCACTTATCTTATCCGAACGTTTTTATGATTGGTGATAATGTTTTTATGATGCCGGAATCTAGCGCGTGTAATAAACTTGTTTTATATAAAGCGGTTGATTTTCCCGATAAATGGGAGCTTTTCAAGGTAGTGAAAAACAATGTTAAATGGGTAGATACTACTCTAAGAAAAAACGGTAGTGAATACCTTGGCTTTACGCAGCAAATTACAAATCCGACCTTAGATTTGGTGTTACGGTTTTCATCGGATTTAGAACTGTTAGCCTGTTATACTATGTCTAAAAACTCATCAGTATATCGTTGCGGTGGAAGACTATTTGAGTATGACAATTATCTTGTTAGAGTTTGTCAAGATTGTACAAGCACTTATGGTGGAGCGTTGATTTTTAGATTTTGTAATGTGAGTAATCCTATAAAGGAGTATAAGACTATTAGTATAACGCCTGATATAGTAGTGCTTGACAGACATATGCTTCGTACTGGGATTCATACTTATACAGCACAATCAGATATAGAAGTCATTGATATTAAAACACGAAGATTTAACTTAATAAATCTATACTTTAGAATTCTAAATAAACTAAAAAGCAAGTAGGTTGTTTTTATGCTTAAAAATCTAATTAGAGATACTCTTTCTCGAATAAGAGGGGAAATACCAACAAGAATTTTAGTGAAAAAAGGCTTAGTTGTTGGTAAGAATTTTGATCGCCATATTGGAACTATAATAGATGATTCTCACCCATGGTTGATATCAATAGGGGACAATGTTGAATTTGCACCAAGAGTTCATGTGCTTTCTCATGATACTAGCACAAATTTGATAACGGGGAAAACTAGATTAGGATTTGTGACTATAGGGAATAATGTGTTCGTAGGAGCCAACACAATTATTCTACCAAATGTAACGATTGGAGATAATGTGATTATAGGTGCAGGAAGTGTGGTTTCTTGTAGTATTCCTTCAAATTCTATTGCTGTGGGAAATCCTGCAAAAGTAATATGCTCATATGATGAATATGTTAATCGAAAGATGAACGAGAAAGAGAATTCCCCAAATTTTGACGCTTCGTATACTCTTCGTAATAAGAATTTTACAAAGAAAATGAGAGAAGAAATGATTATGAAAATGAAAAATAGCAATGGAATCAGCTATGTTGAATGAAGGAGTAGTAAGTGAATAATTTAATTTCAGTAATTGTACCTGTTTACGATATAGTTGAATATTTAGAGCGTGCTGTAAAAAGCATTCAATCACAAACATATCAAGAATTAGAAATAATTCTAGTTGATAATGGTTCAACAGATGGCAGTGCTGAATTGGTTGATAAATTGTCTATAAAGGATAGTAGGATAATTCCTCTTCACGTAGCAAGTAAAGGAGTATCATATGCTCGATTAGAAGGAGTAAAGATAGCAAAAGGTGATTGGATTGGATTTGTTGACGGGGATGATTATATAGAGCCCGATATGTATGAGCGGCTTTTATACAATGCACTGAAGTATCATGCGCAAATATCACATTGTGGATATCAGATGGTATTTCCGAGCCGTGTTGATTACTATTACAACACAGGCCGTCTTGTGCAACAAGACAACCTTACAGGGCTCAAAGACCTGTTAAGCGGTTCATTTGTTGAACCTGGCCTGTGGAACAAGCTTTTCCACAAAACCTTGTTCCACAGCTTGTTACAACCGAATGGTTTTGATTTGAGCATAAGAATCAACGAAGATTTGTTGATGAATTATTATTTGTTTAAAGATTCGATTAATAGTATTTATGAGGATTTTTGTTCTTATCATTATATAGTTAGAAAAAACTCAACTGCAACGTCAAATTATAATAGCAACTCTCTATGTGACCCATTGAAGGTCCGTCATATTATAAAAGATGATTGTAATGATGAGGCGATCATTCATCTCATAGATAAAGCCATTTTGCAACAGCTAATTTATTTATCCACGATAGATAAAAACAAGAATAAGCCTTTGATACTTCCGTATCAAAAGCAAGCACGTAAGGAATTAAGACAAGACATAAAAAAATACTTAGTAGGTTCTTTTTCAAAAAAAGAAAAAATATCTGCTGTATGGGTAGTTGTTTGGCCGGCATCTTATCGATGGGTGCATACATTATATGCAAAAGTTACCGGTGTCGATAAAAAATACGAAGTGAGTTGAGATTATTGGAAAATCAACCATTAATCAGCGTGATCGTTCCGATCTATAAAGTTGAAAAATATTTGGATCACTGTGTGGGTTCTATTGTTAATCAAACATATCGGAATTTGGAAATCATTCTGGTCGATGACGGTTCACTGGATAACTGTCCCCAAATATGTGATGATTGGGCTCAAAAAGATCATCGGATCAAAGTTCTGCATCTTGTGAACGGCGGAGCGGGAAAAGCAAGAAACATTGGAATCAGTCAAGCTTCCGGCGAGTGGACAGTATTAGTTGACGGAGACGACTATTTGCACAACGGTATGATTGAGTACTTATACAACTTGATTGATAACGGTGTCGATTTGTCAGAATGCTGTATTGTGAATACTTTTTCCGATGAGGCTGATTTTTCCGAAATCACAGATAAGGATGAAGTGATTACAAGCAACGCAGAAGAAGCGTTGGATTATTTGATCGGGGATCGAATCTTTCGTCAGACTCCACCGAACAAATTATATAAAACTGCAATCATAAAATCGATTCCTTTTCCGGAAGGGAATCTGATAGATGATGAATTCTGGACATATAAAGTCATCGGTGAATGTAACCAATTAAAGCATTCATCGCTTAAGCTCTATGCGTACAGACAGCAGGAAGGTTCTGTTATGCACAAGAGCTATTCTGTCAAGCGCCTGCAAGCCTTAGACGCAAAAAATGAACGTTTGCAGTATCTTCAGAATCACTACCCGTCACTTGTTACAAAAGCAAAGATCGATTATTTGACAACTTGTATTTATCAAGGACAGATGTCGATAATGTATCTTCACGGTAATGAAAAAAAAGAGGCAAAAACAAAGATAAAGCAAAGCTTTGATAATATTGAATTAACAAAAGAAGAAAAGAAAAGAGTCATTGGTTCGCAAAGACTCTGGTTTGCTTTAGCGCATTTATCATTGTTCTTTACATGTAAGATCAAAAACACACTAAAGATTGGATTATGATTGATGCTGAATAGAATCAGAGGCAGGAGTATGATATGAGTCCGGCGGTTACAGTATTTACACCAACCTATAACAGAGCATATATTTTGGATCAGCTTTATCGTTCTTTGCAAAGACAAACTTGTAAAGACTTTGAATGGCTGATCGTTGATGACGGATCTTCTGATAATACAGAAGATGTTGTTAGGGGTTGGCAGCAGGAAAATAACGCTTTTCCTATTCGTTATTACAAAAAGGAAAACGGTGGCAAATGTCGTGCAATCAATTATGGAGTTGACTTGGCGAAAGGATTGCTATTCTTCAATGTTGACAGTGATGATTATCTAACTGATGACGCAGTAGAGAAAGTGATAAAATGGGAACAATCGCTTCCTAAAAACGAGAAGTTCTGTGGTGTCGTTGGAAATTTAGGAACAAGTATAAATGAAACCCCGAATACTTCATTCAATGGCGACTATAGAGATGCGAACCTGTTAGAGAGGTATTCCGAGTATTCGGATCATCCAATCGACGGAGAAAGAGCTCCTGTTTTTTATACCGAGATACAGAAAAGATACAAATATCCCGAGTTCGATGGTGAGAAATTCATGACGCCGGCGGTGACATGGAATCGTATGGCACATGACGGGTACAAGGTCAGATTATTCAATGACATCATTTGGATCTATGAGTATCAAAACGATGGTATTACCGCACAAGGGAATATGAATTTCATCAAGAATCCTCAAGGCGATGGACTTTGGTCAAGAGAAAAAGCAGATTATATTGGATATAGTTTAAAGCAGAAATTCAAAATGTGGTACTCATATTATTGTGAACACACCTTTTGCAATGAAAAGTATCAATTGACAAAGAAACAGTGTGCGGATTATATAGGTGCGCCGTTAATTGTTATAAACGCTTTTGCAATTGTAAAAAGAATAAAAATGTAAGGAAATGACATTAATGATACATCCATTATTATCTATTCAGGCACATACACAGACGTTTATATTAAAACACTTCAGGTATACCCATTATGGAAGATATATGAAAAGAATCCATAATACTCATCTTGGAGAAAGCTGCTTTATTATCGGAAATGGACCGAGTTTATCTGCTGCTGATCTTACTGCTTTGCATGAAAACGATATAGATACCTTTGCTGTTAATAGAATTTTTAAGATATTTTCCCAGACAAAGTGGCGTCCGACATATTATGTAAGCACGGATCATGTGCTGGTAAGGGATATTTTAGATGACGTCGACAGAATAGAGGCTAAGGAAAAATATATTCCCTTACAAAATAAGTATTATAATGGAATAGTAGTTAAAGGAGCACGTTATTTTTTCAGGAACGATAATAGAGAAAACGATCAACCTGAAGGGTTTAGTTTAGATTGTACAGATCAAGTGAATATACGGGGTACGGTAACGATAGCCAGCATTCAATTAGCGGCTCATATGGGTTACAGAAACATCTATTTATTAGGCGTGGATCATAATTTTGATAAAATAATCACTGAAAGTGGTGAGGTTATTATTGATCCCAGTGTGAAAAACTATTTTGTTGAAGGTTATGATAATGATGTCGCAGATGAAGTGGTTCACGATCTTGGGAACACGACAAGAGCTTATATGGATGTGGAAAAATTTTATTCTAAACATGGAGTGAAAATCATTAACGCCACGAGAACAACAAAACTGAATGTTTTCCCCAAAATGACCTTTGAAGATGCAATAACAGATATACTGTATAGGAGAGAAAAAAATGTCTGAAATCCAGAATAATTATGAAAAATACCATTCACATATTTCTTCACAACATAAATGGTTTGATCTGAAGTTAAAAGAAGTTTGGCAGTATAAAGATTTGATTTGGCTGTTTACCAAGCGCTCATTTGTTGTTACATATAAGCAAACTATTTTAGGCCCCGCTTGGTTAGTTTTAAATCCGATTATAACCAGTTTGATATATGCTTTTGTATTTGGTGGCATTGCTAAGATGAGTACGGACGATGTTCCTCAAATGGCTTTCTATTTAACCAGCACTGCGATCTGGACTTTTTTTTCGACTTGTCTTACTAATAACGCAACTACATTTACTGCTAATTCAAGTGTTTTTGGAAAAGTGTATTTTCCTAGGTTAACTATGCCTATATCGAATGTTTTATCTTCTATAATCCAGTTTATTATTCAATTCGCTGTTGCACTATTATTTGTGGGGTTCTATATCATTAGAGGAGAAATTTCACCGAACTGGTGGGCGTTTTCTCTTATTCCAATTGTGTTGCTACACCTAGGTATGATGGGTATGGGGTTTGGAATCATTATTTCGAGCATGACGACAAAATATCGAGATTTGTCGTTGCTTGTAACATTTGGAGTGCAGTTATGGATGTACGCAACTCCGATCGTGTATCCACTTTCTCAATTAGGTGATGGCGTGTTTAAAACTATATTGATGGTCAATCCAGTGACAATGCCGGTTGAGATATTAAGATATGCTGTATTAGGAAGAGGAACAATCAATTACCTCTTTCTCGGAATTTCTTGGGCTATTACAGTAGTTGTGTTAGTGCTTGGAATAATTGTATTTAATAAAGTTGAAAGAACCTTTATGGACACTGTATGATTGGAGTAAAAATGGCTAACAATATCGGAAACAAACCTGTTGCTGTCCAAGTTTCAGGAGTAAAAAAGATGTATCGCCTTGGACAGATTGGCGGCGGAACTTTACAAGCTGATTTGCAGAGCTGGTGGGCAAGAGTTCGAGGTAAGGAAGATCCCAATACGAAAATAGGTGAAGGTGAGCGCATTAAAGGACAAACCTTCATGGCTCTCAACGGCGTTGATTTGACTATCTATCAGGGAGAAGCTGTCGGTATTATTGGCAGCAATGGTGCCGGGAAAAGTACATTACTTAAACTGCTTTCTAAGGTAACTGCTCCTACTGAGGGTGAAATTGATATTTACGGAAGAATCGCTTCCATGCTTGAAGTAGGTACTGGATTTAATCCTGAAATGACCGGGCGTGAGAATGTTTACCTTAATGGTGCGATTCTTGGTATGACAAAAGAAGAAATAGATGCCAAAATGGAGGATATTATAGAATTCTCTGAGGTAAGAGAATTCATTGATACCCCTGTCAAGCGTTATTCCAGCGGTATGTTTGTCAAGTTGGCGTTCTCTGTTGCCGCGCATTTAGATTCTGAAATCATGATAATGGACGAAGTGCTTGCTGTTGGCGATATGGCTTTTCAGAAAAAGTGCCTTTCAAAAATGAAAGAAGCAGCACAGCGAGACGGAAGAACTGTATTGTATGTTTCTCATAATATGAATACTATTCGAGACCTTTGCGATAGATGTATTGTATTGGATAAAGGAAAGGTTATTTTTGAAGGGTCTGTTGAAGAAGCTATTGAGGTTTATATGGGCGCAACTCAAAAGATTCATGCAAAATATGAATTCATAGGAGGGCATAATTCTAAGAAACATCCCAAGTTTACCTTGAAGTCTGTCTCAACAATAAGCGGTTTGGAACCGATTTGTGATTGCGGAGATACCATAAAATTAAAACTAGATGTATTTACAGAAAAAGAATGGAAGGATGTAGCTTTTCGATTTGAAATTCAAAGCAGTGGTTCATTACCTGTTGGAACTATGCTTTCAAATAATGCAATAGATATAGTGAAGGGGTATTCCTCAATATTTGTTGATATTGATACAATTCATCTGTCATCGGGAAAATACGTAGTTGGTATAGTTGCATATCAATTTGATGAGTATGGTAATGAACAGTTAATCGACGGAGTATATCCGGCAATGTATTTTGAAATAACAGAAAAAGTAAATGAGAACAACCCGATAAAATGGCTACCGAAGTATTTCGGGCATGTTCATCTCCATGATTTTCAAATACACTATGATGATAACAATTTAGAAAAGGAATAATGAAATGATTAAGGTTTTCTTCTATGCATTGGAATGTAGCAAAAGCATATTTGAGAACGGCATTAAATAACTGGAGCACCTACGGGAAGCGTTGGAACAAAACACAAAGAAGAGATTATAGGTGCTTTTGTGCTTTAGCTTGACGGAAATGAATTTTAGTTTAAGGAAAAAAGTTGCATTCAATAAATAAACAATACAAGGGGATAGATGTGATAAAAAAAAGCTTGATTCAGCTTTATGAACTTCTGTATGAAAAAAGACGAATAGCCAGACTCCGTATCAAATACAGACTTAGAATTATGAGACCAGAGAGAACATTAAGGTATATTCATAAGAAAAAATGTTCAATAGCAAGATACGGCGATGGAGAGTTTGATTTAATATTTCATAAAAGGAATCTTGGATTTCAATTTGATTCAGAGGAAATAGGGAAAAGATTAGTTGCAGTTTTAAAGAATAATAATGATTCTCTTTTGATATGCATTCCTCGTTGCTACAATACAACCAAGGACTGTAATGATCATTCCAAGGAGTTTTGGATTGAGTGGGGAAAAAATGGTCATCATGAACAGATTATCAATCTTATTAGAAAAGCAGCTGGAAGAGATTATTTGTTCGGTGATTCGCAAATTACACGACCTTATATTGATTGGAAAACAACCAAAAGAGCAGAAAAAACATTTCCTATGTTGAAAACGTTATGGAAAGATAGAGATATCATTATTGTTGAAGGCGAGCAAACAAGATTAGGTGTTGGAAACGACTTATATTCAGGGGCTAAAAGTATAAAGAGAATACTTACTCCGGCGGTCAACGCCTTTGATTCATATGACAAAATCAAACAGGCAATATTGGATAATTATCATGGTGAGTTAATCATCATGGCACTTGGACCAACTGCAACTATACTCGCTTCTGATTTTGCTGACTTGGGAATGCAGGCATTAGATATCGGCAATATCGATATAGAATATGAGTGGTATTTACAGAAGGCAACCGAACGCGTGGCAATTGAAGGTAAATTCACAAATGAAGCAAAAAACGGCACCGGAAGAGTATATACTGAGTGTGATGATCCAATATATCTCAGTCAAATTGTTGCAAGAGTTAATTGTTAAGAGGTTATCATGGCGGAAATATCCATAATAGTTCCGGTTTACAATGTTGAAAACTATATACATCAATGTGTTGACAGTATCCTGAATCAGTCGTTCTCTGATATGGAGATTATTCTGGTAGACGATGGTTCTCCCGATACTTGCGGATGCATTTGTGATGAGTATGCAGAAAAAGATTATCGGGTATCGGTAATCCATCAAAAAAACGCCGGTTTGTCTGCTGCGAGAAATTCCGGTATCAAAGCAGCATCGGGCAAATATCTTTGTTTTATTGATAGCGATGATTATGTTTCACCTGATTATTGCCAAACCCTTTATGATCTTTTGAAGGATACTTCATATGATTACAGTGTTTGCGGTGTGTTGCGTTTTAAAGATGGTCAGGTGCCTGTATGTAAAGATTCTGATAGAATAATCAATACATATTCAAATTATGAATACCTTGGGCTTCAACTGAACAAAAAGCGCGAGTTTGGCGTCTGGAACAAGCTCTATAAAAGAGAGGTTTTTGATCTGATTAGTTTCAAAGACGGTAAGCTTCATGAAGATGTGTTTTGGTCAGGAGATTTGGCTCGAGTATGTCAAAACGGTGTTATTGAAACATCAAAGCAGTGTTTGTTCTACCGTCAGCGAAACAGCGGTATTGTTGCTCAAACATCTGAGAAATGCAGTCCCGATAAAGTAGAATCCGGAGAGTATATTATTGACATCGTACAGCAGAATTGTCCTGAATTGTATCAAGATAGCCTTTGGTACGCAATCAGATATACATGGAGTTTTATCGACAAGATATATGTTTCAAGAGCTTTTAGTGATAATATTGCATTAATGATTGCTGTACAGCAATTGATCCGAAAGCATAAAGAATCGTATCGACAATTGGAAAAGATCCCACTGATACAGAGAAAACGAATGATGTTATATGCTAAAAGCAGATTTATTTATGGCTTTAATGCTTATGCAAGATTAATCAGAGTATATTTGTTTAGGCTATTGAAAAAAGATGCCTATTCAGATGGACATGGAATATAAGGAGAGATTGATATGAAAATTATCGGAATGATCCCCGCTCGAGGCGGGTCGACAAGATTTAATAACAAGCCTTTGGCTTTGATTTGCGGCAAGCCCATGGCCTATTGGGTTTGGAAGCACAGTAAGGAAGTTGCTGTATTCGACGAGGTTTATGTTGCTACCGACAGCGAAGAGATCAAATCTGTCGCGGAGGACTTTGGCGCCAAGGTCATTATGACGTCAGATAATTGCGAAACAGCGACCGAGCGTTTATGGGAGGTTTCCCATAAGATCGACGCGGATCTCTACGTTATGGTCAACGGCGATGAGCCGTTGGTTCTCGCTGACGATATCGTAAAGTGTATCCCCGAAGCGATTCCGGAGGACGGTTTTTATGTGTCTAACCTCATGACGGATTTCTCCAATCCTGTTGAGGTTGTCGATCCGACCAACTTGAAGATTGTCACAAACAAGGATGGTATTTGTCTCTTCATTTCTCGCGCACCGATTCCCTTCCCGAAGGGCGAGATGAACTATGCTTATCAAAAGTTTGTCGGCGTAGGCGCGTTCACGCACGCTGCGCTCGAGTATTATCACGATACACCCCGTGGTCCTGTTGAGAAGATCGAGGAGAACGACTCCTTCCGCTTTATCGAAAACCGCAAGGATTGCTATTATATCAACGCCCACTGCAAAACTCTCTCCGTTGACACTCCCAAAGATAGGGTACAGGTTGAGCGTTATATGATCGAACACAACATGGCAGAATAAGTGAGGATAAATATGTTCAGTTTAATTGCAGGACCGTGCGTTATAGAATCCGAGGAAATGGTTCTATCCATCGCAAAGCAGATGAAGGATATCACGGACAAGCTTGGTATTCCGTACACCTTTAAAGCGTCTTTTGATAAGGCTAACCGCACCTCCATCAGCGGCTTCAGAGGACCTGGCATCGAAGAAGGCTTGCGGATCCTTCAAAAGGTAAAAGATACATATGGACTTCCGATCTGTACGGATATTCATGAGCCGTGGCAGGCAGAGAAAGCGGCTGAGGTATGCGATATTCTTCAAATTCCCGCATTCCTTTGCCGACAGACAGACCTTCTTGTAGCGGCGGCAAAGACCGGCAAGTGTATCAATATCAAAAAGGCGCAGTTCCTTGCCCCCTGGGACATGAAAAACTGTGTAGAAAAGGTACGCCAGTCCGGCAATGACAACGTCATGCTTTGTGAACGCGGAACAACCTTTGGCTATAACACGCTGGTTGTTGATATGACCGGTTTGCGTGTGATGAAGGACATGGGCGTACCCGTGATCTTCGACGCGACTCACAGTGTCCAGAAGCCCGGCGGCAACGGCACAAGCACCGGCGGTAATCGCCAGTATGTAGAATATCTTGCGAAGGCTGCGGTGGCAGTCGGTGTGGACGGGCTGTTTATGGAGACTCACCCCGATCCCGATAACGCGAAATCTGACGGACCGAATATGGTTCCGCTCGGAGAAATGGAAGAGCTTTTGACGAAACTGCAAAAGGTTTATCAGGCAGTTCAATAATGGATAGGAAAGAACGATATGGATAACAAATTTGATTATATCGGCGAGGCGAAAAAGGTCTTTGATAAAGAGATCGTTGCACTCGAAAAGACAAAAGAAGCTCTCGGTGAGAGCTTTGAAAAGATTCTTTCTTTGATTCTGGATTGTGAGGGTAAGTTGATCCTTACCGGTATGGGTAAACCCGGTCATATCGGAACAAAGATGGCGGCTACATTTGCGAGCTTGGGAATTCCCTCGTTTTTCCTGCATCCCGCAGAGGCGATGCACGGCGACCTCGGCATGGTCGAGAAAAAAGATCTTGTCATGCTGATGAGTTACAGCGGTGAGAGCGAAGAAGTTACGCGCTTGATGCCTGTATTGAAGGAGATCGGATGTACTTCGGTAGCCATAACAGGCAAGATATCTTCCACTTTATCAAAAGAATGTGATTATCGCTTTATCTTCCCCGAGTTTGAAGAAGCGTGTTATATGCACTTGGCACCTACCTCGAGCACCACTTCTCTGTTGGTGTTGGGAGACGCATTGGCGGTTGTCGCTTCGCGTGCAATCAATTATACAAAAGAGGATTTCGGGTTGCATCATCCGGCAGGGGCACTTGGTAAAAAGTTGCTTGTCAAAGTCAAGGACCTTATGTATACCGGAGATGAAGATGCAGTTGTTCCTGAAGGAGCAACACTTCATCAGGCGATTGTTGAGATGAGCAAAAAGGGTCTGAGTATGGTGACCATCGTAGATGCTGACAATAATATCATGGGTATCATTACCGACGGCGACCTCAGACGTATGCTTGATAAGAATGTCGATGTGTACAATGCTTTGGTAGATAATTTGATGACGAAGAATCCAAAGACAATCGATTATCGTGATATGGCGGTTAACGCTTTGCAAAAGATGAGTGATAAAAAGATCACCTGTATGCCGGTTGTAGATGAAGAGAATAAGCTTGTCGGTACAATTCTGATGCAGGATATCTTTAAGGCAGGTATTATCAGATGAAGATAAAGCTTTTAGTCATGGATGTGGATGGCACGCTCACCGATGGGAAGATCTACATGGGCGAGAACGGCGAGGTCATGAAAGCGTTCAATATTAAGGACGGTTACGCTATCGCGCATTTGCTGCCTGAGATGGAAATCATCCCGGTCATCATTACCGGCAGAGAATCAAAAATAGTTGCAAACCGTGGCAAAGAACTCGGTATCACAGAGTTGTATCAGGGTGTCGGCAATAAACTTGCTCAATTAAAGATTGTTGCAGAAAAGTATAATGCAACTCCCGAAGAAATCGCCTATATTGGCGATGATTTGAACGATCTCGAGTGTATTGAGTATTGCGGGGTGACTGCTTGCCCCTCGGACGCAGATAAAAACCTTAAGTATTCTGTGAATTATGTTTGTCAATCCGATGGAGGAACTGGAGCAGTTCGTGAGTTTGTCCAGTACAAACTGATGAGGCAGTATAAATAGAAGCTTTAGATGAGTAAACAATGATTTGCTTTACTACCGAAAGGTGACAAAAAAGTAACAAAAGCTATTGACATCGAAAATATGTTCTGATATAATATGATTACATTGAATTAGAACATAGATTCGAGCAACTGGTAAAACAGAATTACAGGAATAAAGGAGATCCCTAACACCTATCAGAAATAATGTTCTGATTGTGTTAGGGATTTTTTGTGAATAATTGAAAGTTTGTTTTGGAAAAGGGAGGCTGTTTTGAATGCAGAGAAGTAACCGTCAAATAAACCACCGTATTGCCCTCCGCCCGGTGAATGTGAGAAAATATA
>AUXO013207317.1_pt1 | contig 18478 bp, 19 predicted proteins | sample 768731 | NCBI WGS metagenome assembly AUXO01 (sample SAMN02715735, study PRJNA202380) | gut metagenome | biome: sheep rumen | host: Ovis aries | place: New Zealand: Palmerston North
ATCAACAGCAAGGTGGATGAGGTACGTTCCGCCTATGGCCTTCTCAATCTGAAGCAGGTAGACAATGCTATTGCAGCAAGACAGAAGGTTGCAAACTGCTATCGTGAAGCATTAAGGGGTGTTCCTGGCATCAGGTTCTTTGATGATATGCCTGGTGTAAAACACAACTACAGCTATTTCCCGATTTTCGTAAACGCTGAAGAATACGGAATGACTCGAGATGAACTCTATTTCAAGATGAAAGAACAGGGAGTGCTTGGCCGCCGTTACTTCTACCCGCTAATTAGCACTTTTAGCACTTATCGCGGCCTTCCGAGTGCATCTCCAGACAATTTACCTAACGCCCATAAAATGGCCAATGAGGTGATATGTCTACCAATGCACCATACACTAACAGAAGATGATATTCAAAGAGTATTAAAATCCATTGTTAAATAAAATGAAACAAACAAGAGAATATTTAACAAAAATAGGTTTACCAACAGGTGACCTATACACGCTACCAACTTCTGAAAAACGCTTTGAGGATGGTGGGCAGTATCGATTTGAAGTGCCCGGCATCCAAGGGCCTGGTCCAATGAAAGCTTTGTTGGAGGCATTGGATGGTTATGAAATAAAAATTCACCGTGTCACCCAGACGCAGGGTATCATGCGATTGCTTGACTCGGAAATTGAACAAATGTTAGAATATGCCCATAAATGGAATGTCGAACTGCTGTTGGCTACTGGTCCCCGTGCCACAATTGACACGAGTGCTTCAGTAAACACTCCTGAGGGAGTACGAATGGGTTATCGCCTACGTGGCCAGGAGCAGATTATTCGTGCCGTGGAGGATATCAAACGTGCTGCCAAAATTGGTGTAAGATCGTTCATGGTATATGATGAAGGGCAGCTTTGGCTAATGAATCAGATGCGTCGTGATGGTTTCCTGCCTGCTGACGTCAAGTTTAAGGTGTCAGCTCATACGGGGCATGGTAATCCTTGCTCTGCAAAGTTGTTAGAACAAATTGGTGCCAATTCTTTTAATCCTGTCCGCGATATTCAACTACAGATGCTTGCCGCTATCCGTGCCGCCATCGATATCCCCATCGATATCCACACGGAGAACCCGAAGTCAACGGGCGGTTTCATCCGTCATTATGAAGTGCCAGAGTTTATCCGTGTAGCCGCACCTATATATCTGAAAACAGGCGGAAGTGTGGCGGCAACCCACAGTTGGGATACTACCGAGGCAGATGCCCGAAAACGCGCCAAACAAGTTGCTTTGGTTAAGAGGGTGATAGATACCTATTATCCTAATGCCATTGTTTCTCCTAAATAATAAATATGGAAGTAAAGCCAATTGCTCTTATACTTGGGGGGACAGTACCTCATGTACACCTGATAGAACTACTAAAAGGCAGAGGATATTATACAATTCTATTAGATTATACTCCCAATCCTCCAGCAAAAGACTGTGCTGATGAACATCTTCCTGTAAGTACACTTGACAAAGATGCAGTACTAGAAGTTGCAAGAAAAAGAAAAGCCAATTTGGTAATCAGCACAAATGTTGACCAAGCCAATGTTACTTGCTGCTATGTTGCAGAGAAACTAGGACTGACAGAACCGTATTCTTACGAAACAGCCTTAGATGTTACAGACAAACAACGAATGAAACATATCATGTGGGAGAATGGTATCCCCACTTCTAGATATGTTCAGGTAGGATCTGTCGAAGATATTGGTTCTTTGAATTTGAATTACCCTTTGATGGTAAAACCTGCAGATAGTAATTCTGCAAATGGCGTTAAAAGAGTCTATACAGAAGAAGAACTTAAAAAAAACTTGCCTGACGCACTAAGATTCAGTAGAAATGGTAAAGCTATTATCGAAGAATTTGTTTCAGGTAAAGAAATCAGTGCCTATGGCGTTATTGTTGAAAACAAAGCAAAAGTTATCATGCACCAAGAGCGCGTGACCGTTTATGATGGAGACGACAAAGTTATCAAGTGCTACGCATCCTTGGCACCTTCTCGAATATCCAAATCTGCAGAAAAAAAGGCAGAACTGATTCTTACCAGGATTGCTGCAGCTTTTCATTTGAACAATACTCCACTTTTCTTTCAGGGAATTGTTAGCGGAGATGATATCAGCGTCATAGAATTTGCTCCACGTGTTGGAGGTGGTATCAGTTTTCAAACGATTAGGGATGCTACAAATTATGATATTATTAATGCTGCCATTGATTCATTCCTGAATATACCTATCTGTATTGATGGCTGGCATCCGATAGAGGAGAAATATGCAGTAAACCAGATTTACGGGACTAATGGTATCTACGAAAAAACCACTGGTGGAGAAGATTTATTGAACGAAGGCATTATCAATACACTGTCTTTCTATAAGCATCAAGGTGATATAATTGATTCCTCTAGAGCTAGTAGTAGCCGTATCGGAGTAATTGTTGTTAATGACAAGACAGAAATAGGATTAAGAAAGAAAATATCAACTGCTTTTGAGCGTCTCAATTCGTATGACAAAAATGGAAAAAGCATAATAAGAAAGGATTTGAATCTTGATTTACTTTGGGATTCAACTAGTACAAATAATTAATTTTATAATGAAACATCATCAATATAATCCAAGTTACAAATTTGTAAAAGAACCTGTAGATTTCAATAAATATACAGATCGTAGTCTTTTACAGTATTGTCTTGGAGCAACCATGTATATGCCTGGCACAAAAGATTTTGCACAGGCTGTCATCGATAAGAAATATCCAGGACTCACTTCTATGGTGATGTGCTTTGAAGATGCATGCCCTGAAGAAGATGTACCTGCAGCTGAATTAAATAGCATCCATGTACTTGATACATTAAAAGAGGCTGAAGAAAAAGGGATTCTTAAATATGAAGACGTCCCTCTGCTTTTCTTCCGTGTTCGCAGCCCTGAGCAGTTTATGCATTTTTCCAGCATGCTACGTCCTGAGCATATTCGCTACATCACTGGATTTAATTTTCCAAAGTTCAATGGAGTGAACGGTGGTGCTTATATGAGCCACTTGGTTGAACTGAACAACAAGTTCGGAGAAGTGATATATGGAATGCCCATTATTGAGGATGCCCGTGTGGCTTTTAAGGAAACAAGACTGTTGGAACTGATGGCCATTAAGAATATCTGCGACTGCCACAAAAGATTAATACTGAACATTCGTGTTGGCGGTACCGATTTTTCCAGTTGCTTTGGTGTGCGACGTGGTATCAACTATACCATCTACGATATTATGACCGTGAGCAACTGCCTGATGGACATCTTGAATGTCTTCACTCGCAATAATGACTATACTGTCAGTGGTCCAGTTTGGGAGTACTTCAAGGTTAACAAATCGATGAAAGGCATGACTGAACTGCCTAAGGTGGACTTACAGCAGACGCTGATGAAGCGTAAGGCTATTGTGAACGATGCTGTGGACGGGCTGATGCGTGAACTAGTGCTTGATCAGGCCAACGGATTTATGGGAAAGACCTGCATCCATCCTTCACACTTGAACTTCATCAACGGTATGTTGGCAGTTACTAAAGATGAATATGATGATGCCTATCAGATTATGCATACTAAAGGTGGTGTCATCAAGGGCACCAAGGGCATGAACGAGATAGGCCCCCATAAGAACTGGGCAGAGAAAATCATGATGCGTACTCAGGCCTATGGAGTGATAGAAAACGATGCGAGTTATATAGAACTGTTTGGAGTATAATTGATTCATGCCCAAAATCTTACACACAGCACGATATACTGGGACTCCATGGGAGATTCTGAAGAGTGTCGTTCCTTCAGGATTTGCCGTAGAGACATTGGATGAGCTATCATACGAATGCCTGCTTCGCCAATGTGTTGACGCTGACTATCTTTTGGTTAGTGGACGTTTGCCCATTGACGAGGACGTTTTAAATGCGGCTAAGCATTTGAAGATGATTCAACGTACAGGCGTAGGAACAGAAATGCTTAATTTGGAAGCCATTAAGAAGCATGGCATACCTGTTTATGTGAATGCTGGGGTCAATGCCCGTAGTGTTGCTGAGCATACACTGACGTTGATGCTATGTTGCTTAAAGAATATACCCCAGATTGACAGAAATGTCAAGCAAGGGGTCTGGAAAAAGCAGCAAACAGGTGTTACATGCAATGAACTTTTTGGGAAGACCGTCGGCTTGGTAGGTATGGGTGCAATAGGCCGTCAGGTAGCGACTTATTTGAAAGTTTTTGGTGCGAAAGTCCTTTATACCGATGTGTTCAGAGTCTCGCAGGAAACAGAACAGGAATTATCGCTTACATACGTTCCATCGTTCATGGAGTTGTTGCCACAGGTGGACATTTTGAGTTTCCATTGTCCACTGACACCAGATAATAAGGATATGTTGAATGCAGGTACCATTAAACTCATGAAAGACGGTGCTATAGTGGTGAACACGGCTCGCGGCAAGTTGATAGAGCCAAAGGCTTTGTACGAAGCATTGAGCAATAGGAAGATTCGAACGGCAGCAATGGATGTGCATTATGAAGAGCCAATCCCACAGGAATATGCACTTGCAACTCTTGACAATGTTATCCTTACTCCGCATATTGCAGGACTGACTTACGAGGCATTTCATACGATGATGCACGATGCAGTAGAGAATATTGTATCCTTTGAACATGGCTATATCGATCAGATTAAAAACAAAAAACTAATCTAAAATGGATTTTCGTAGAATCAGACAGGTCTGTGAGTATGGTTGGCAGGATGCCATTGCTTTGAGTAAAGAGGATGGTGTAAAGAAGGGAAAGTGGAGTGTCTTCTTCGATATTCTACATTGCTTCTTTAAATATAATGTATGGAGCAACCAATACAAAAAGGAAAAACTTCACCTTTTGTCAGGAGAAGAAAAAAGGGCTATTTGCCTGAAGTATCAGGAAAAGAATACCAAACGAGACCAATGGGTAAAGGAGTTTTTCGACAACTACAAGTTCCTTTACAAATGGAGCAGTTTCAAGTATGAGACGAGTGCCAGCCTCCAGGCCAAGCGACGTGCAGCCTACAAGAAGCAGTACGGGTTGGGTGAGAATTGCTTTGTGGGATATAATGTGAAATTTCATAAGCACCATTATGTGGATTCTGTGATTCAAACAGGCAAAGATTGCTTGATTGCCGAGGATGTCAACATAGATTATACAGGAGGGCTCACCCTAGGGTATAAGGTTTCTATTTCAGAAGGGGTAAAAGTACTTACCCATAATCATGTTATAGATTTTTCGGGAGTTAATGAAGATAAAGGATGTATCCTTACTCCATTGGTTATCCAAGATAGAGTGTGGGTTGGCACAAAAGCAATTATTATGCCCGGAGTAACGGAAATCGGTCGTGGAGCAATGATAGCATCATCCACATATGTACAAAAAAAAATTCCACCTTATGCGATTGTTATGGGTAACCCTGCTAAAATTGTGGGATTTAGATTTACACCAGATGAAGCTGTAGAGTTTGAAGAAAAAAACTACCCTATAGAAGAACGTATCCCATTCGAAAAACTAAAAAGTAATTATGACAAATATTACAAAAGTAGATGGAAAGAGGTAATAGAATATAATAAATTATAAATTGTTTTAGTTATGAAAAAATTAAATGAATTTGTAGCGCTTTTCGCCGAGCAGTTTGATTACACTGCTGCCAGCGAGATTCAGTCAACCACAGAATTCCACAAACTCGATGAATGGTCAAGTCTTATAGGCTTGAGCGTCATCGCCATGGTAGACGAAGAGTTCGAAGTTGCCTTAAAAGGGGATGATGTGAAGACGTCTGTTACTGTTGAAGACCTCTATAATAAGGTTATAGCTAAGTTGTAATTATAGAATGATCTATAATCCTTATACTCTAGAAGGTAAGATAATCCTCATAACTGGTGCCTCGTCCGGTATCGGACGAGCATCGGCTATTGAGTGTTCGAGACTAGGAGCTCAGGTGGTGCTTACAGGTCGAAAGGATAATGAATTGAACAAGACTCTTTCATTGATGGATGGAAGTAATCATATTATTCTTCGAGCGGATTTGACAAAAGACGAAGATGTCGCAAGATTGATTTCTCAGTTACCTGAGTTGGATGGTCTTGTTTGTAATGCCGGGATATCCAAGCGTATCCCCATCAAGTTTATAAAGCGCGATGATTTGTATAATGTCTTTGATACTAATGTCTTTTCGGGAATATTGCTTACTAAGTCTATAATAAGGGCAAAGAAAATCCGAAATGGGGGGTCTATCGTGTTTACTTCTAGCAAAGCAGCTCATCAAAGTACACCAGGCAATTCTATTTACGCGACTTCGAAAGCGGCTATTGAGTGTTTTGCTAGAGGATGTGCTATAGAGTTAGCGCCCAAAATTCGTGCTAATGCTATCTTGCCGGGTATGGTTGAGACTCCACTGATCCATAGTGGTATTCTTTCAGATGAAGACCTTGCAAATGATAAAGAACGCTATCTTCTAAAACGTTATGGAACTCCTGAAGAGATCGCTTGGGCAATCATTTACCTCCTCTCTGATGCATCGGCATGGATAACAGGTACTTCTTTTGTTATTGACGGAGGTTGCGCATAGGTAACATAAGGAGATTACGATAAAAATTGATATGGTAAATCTATTATGAAATTATTAGATAAAAAAATAGCAATTGTCACTGGAGCTGGTGCTGGCATAGGCCAAGCAACGGCTAAACTCTTTGCATTTGAAGGGGCGGTAGTATATGCTCTCGATATCAAGGGATTGCAATGGGTAACTGAAGAAGGATACGATACTAGCCATATTATTCCTGTTGAATTGGATATCTGCGATTTCTCTGCAGTAAAAGATGTTGTAATGACGGCCAAGAAAACCTATGGACATATCGATATTCTTGCCAACATTGCAGGTCTTATCTCGTACGAGATGATGCCTATGATTGACTACAAGAAGTTTCGCAAGATGCTGGATGTAAATGTGGTCGCATTGATTCATCTAATGTCTCTGGTTTCGCGCATCATGACTCGTCAGCAGAGCGGATCGATTATAAATATGGCAAGTATGGTGGGTCAGAAAGGCTCGAAAGGCCAGCTTTCATATGCTGCTACAAAGGGTGCCGTTATTGCAGCTACTAAGTCGGCTGCTAAAGAACTGGCAGATTCCAAAATTCGCGTCAATGCAATAGCTCCAGGAATGGTTGGCTCTGAGAGGTTCAAGGCTGTGCTTGAGGAGAAGTTCGCACACAAGATAAACGATATCCCCTTTGGAAGACTTGCTGAACCCGACGAAGTGTCAAACCTTTGTCTATTCTTGGCATCCGATCAGTCCAAGTATATAACAGGTCAGATTATTGGAATCGACGGAGGAGCTATTATCTAATTTAAAAAGGATGTTTTTAGATTTAGACAGAAAAGAACGGCAACGCATTGCCGTAATCGATGATAGTGGCGTTTCGTTAACTTATGGGGAAATATGCGACTTCTCCATAGAGTTTGCTAAGCATCTACCTCAGAGAGCTTTGATATTTCTTCTGTCAGAGAATTGTATTGGATCTTTGCTGGGATATACTTCAGCACTCAGTAATCGTTTCGTACCATTGATTATTAGTGCAAACACGGAAGAAGGTCTGTACAATCATCTGTATGATTTATATCATCCTGAATATCTGTGGATGCCAGAATCCAAGGCTGAAGGAAAAGAGATCGTCTTCTCGGCTTGGAATTATTGTCTGGTTAAAACCGGAAATCTTCCGACCCCGATGTTTGACGAACTCTCTTTGCTGTTGCCGACCAGTGGCTCAACGGGTAGTCCTAAGTTGGTACGCCACAGCTATCGCAACATTGAGGCGAATGCAGATAATGTGAGGAGACTGTTCAAATTGGATGGAACAGAGAAGGCGATGGCCATACTGCCGATGCATTATACCATGGGTCTTTCTGTTATTGCTTCACACTTGCTTGCAGGTGCGACATTGCTTCTCAGTGGTCGTTCATTGCTTGATAAAGGCTTTTGGGCAACGTTGAAAGAAGCCACCAGTTTTACAGGTGTTCCCTACAGCTATGAGATTCTGACCAAAATGCGCTTCACTCGCATGGATTTGCCCAATCTGAAGGTTATTACCCAAGGTGGTGGCAAGTTGACAGAAGCGATGTGGAATACTTTGGCCCAATATGCACAGGATAAAGGCAAGCAATTTATAGCTACCTACGGACAGTCAGAATGTACTGCTCGTATGGCTTACTTGCCTGCCGAATTGGCTAAGGAAAAGGTATGTAGCATTGGTATCGCTGAACCTGGGGGCCAGCTCTCCATTGTTGATGACCAAGGTAAAGAGACCTTTGAAGGCGAGGCACAAGGCGAAATGGTGTACCGTGGAGAGAATGTAACTTTAGGTTATGCCACTTGCAGAGAAGACTTGTTGAAAGGCGACGAAAATCATGGCGTTATGCATACGGGCGATTTGGCTCGTCGTGATGCTGATGGTTGCTACTTCATCATTGGTCGTTTGAAGCGATTCCTCAAGATTTTCGGTCTGCGTATAGGACTTGACGAAGTGGAGAATTTGATTAAGTCAGAATTCAAGACAGACTGCTATTGCAAGGGCAATGATGAGAAGCTTATTGTGCTGGTCACAACACCTTCAGTAATAGATAAGTTACCTGCGTTTATTGAGGAGAAGACACACCTCTTCCATCAAAACATAGAAGTGCTGTTAGTTGATGCTATCTTGAGAAACGAAGCCGGAAAAGTTATTAATCAGTAAGAAATGGTTAAGGAAAGAGTGTTGGGATTCGATTTGGGACGAATTGTAGCCATTTTTGTAGTGATAGGTATATATCATAACTTTGGGTATGCAAAAGTACATCATTATCGAGATGCAGCAACTCTGTCATTGGTATATTCTTCCCTAGGCCTTTTTACGTTTATCTCTGCTTTTCTTCTTTCCTCAAAATACAGTCTCACAAATAAAAAAGAAATAATACAATTCTACAAGAAACGTGTTGTAAGAATATGGCCATTATTCGCACTTTCTTCTTTTGCTCTCTATTTTATTCATTTCAATGAATTATTTCCAACGCTAAAGGGATTAGTAGGTTTATCGCCATTTTGGAAACCAGCACCTACTACTATGTGGTATGTCGCCATGTTGATAACATTATATGTTTTAACACCTTTTGTTGTTCAAGGAAGTGTAGTTAAGCAATGCTTAAAAGTGGTATTAGTCATGACATTAATAGGAGCGATACAGATAGTATTTAAAACTGTTGTGCCAAAAACGTTTAACTACTATACCGTCTACATGATTGGATTGTTGTTAGGACGTAATGCTTCTAAAGCAACAATGAGTTTTCTTTCCTCAAAAAAAACAATCTTTGTCTCTGGGGGTTGGTTAATCCTCTATGTTATTGTTTGTTTAACGGGTAATAATTGGTTGAAATCCTTATCTGGGGTTATTGGAATTGTTGCATTTATTAATTTGTGCATACTTATTTCAAATGTATTTAGCACAAGGCACCGTTTTGTCAACATAATAACCACTTTGTCTTATTCAACATTTTGCGCATATCTATTTCATAGAGAAGTTATTTGGTTGCTGTTACGGATTAAAGCCTTAGAAAGAGGTTGGCCAGTATTTCTTGAGGTGCTTTTGATAGGAGTTCCGCTCACGTTTATGGTAGCATATATTGTACAACATTTGTATGATAGTTTTACAAATAGATTAATTTATAAAAAGTGAATTATTTAATATGACAAATTTAGAAAAACTCAACAAAATTTTCTGCGAAGTTTTTTCCGTAGAAGTATCTGCTTTGAACAGCGAGTTTGACAACAAAAATGTAGATGGATGGGATTCTGTTCATCAGTTGAGTCTAACCTCTTCTGTAGAGGACGAGTTTGATATTATGCTGGATGCCGAAGATATTTTGGAATTCACATCATATGATAACGCTAAGAAAGTTTTGACTAAATACGAAATTGAACTCTAATGGCAAACTGGAATATTAAGAATGTTGCCCTGCGTGGAGTGACGGGAACAGTCCCTAATCATCCTGTAAAAACGGCAGAATTGCCCTATTTTTCACAGGAAGAGGCCAACACTTTTGATGCTACGGTTGGCATAAAGAACCGTTATATTGCACCAATCGACATGTGTGCTTCTGATATGTGCTTTGATGCTGCAGAGCGTCTAATTGCAGGATTAGGTTGGGAGAAGGAGAGTATTGATGTATTATTGTTCGCCTCTGTGACAGGCGACTATAAAACACCGCCAACATCAGCGATATTGCAGGATCGGTTAGGATTGCCAGCTTCTACTTTTGTGCTGGATATACCTATGGGATGTTGTGGCTGTATGTATTGCATTAATGTGGCAGGAAATATGCTTAGTGCAGGAACTGCAAAACGTGCAATTATACTAGTTGGAGATACGGCTATGCGTATGGGTAACCCGATGGATAAAAGTCGTGGTCCTCTGTTTGGGGATAGTGGTACTGCTCTTGCTATGGAATATGATATAACGGCCAGCGACATTATCATTGACTTCAATACAATGGGATCGGGATATCAGGCCTTGATGACCCCTCATGGCGGTTATCGTCATCCGGTGACGCCTGAGTCTTTTGTCGAAGAAGACTTTGGTAATGGCATTACCCGTGCCCCTAAGGATGCATTAATTAATGGTATGGACGTATTTTCCTTCGCTATCACTAAACCTCCCATCAGCGTTAAGAAAATGATTGAAGAACAGGGACTTGACAAGGATAAAGACGTTGATTTCTTCCTCGTACACCAAGCCAATAAACTTATTGTTGACAGGTTGGTGAAGAAATTAAAACTACCAGTTGAGAAGGTCCCTTACAACCTTCAGGAATTTGGAAACCTTGGTGGTGCTTCCATTCTGATGCTCATGACATCGGAATTGGAAGATGAATTATCTTCGCGCCCTTTGACACTTCTTTGTTCTTCTTTTGGTCTTGGATTAACATGGGGCACTATGCTTATTAGGACTCAGCCGTTATTAGTATTACCTGTAAATAAAATCTGATATGGGATTTATGAGACGTAAGCGTCTTTCCCAAGTTATTAAGTATGGGTGGAAAGATGCGAAGGAAATTGCTGCCCTTGAAGGAGTAAAAAGATCAAGATTTGCTATATTTTTTGATATTTTGTCTTGTTTTAATAAATTCTACATCTTCAGTAATCAGTATAAAAATATAAAAGTTTGGAATTTGTCAGAGCAAGAACGAATCTCATTGTCTGAAACAATAGGAAATAAGAATAAGAAAAAAGATCAATGGGTTGACACTCATTATGATGACTGGAAGTTCTTAAGTAAGTACACCAGCTTGTCATGGCAAGAGACTCCTGAAAAAATTAAAGAGAGAAAAGACGCTTATAGAATTCATTATGGATTGGGAGAAAACGTTGCCGTACAATATGGAGTTACAATCATTTGTGAACATTTTTCCAAAGGAAAAATAACTTGTGGAAAACATGTTTTGTTTGCAAGGAATGTAGATATTGATTATACAGGTGATTTGTCAATAGGTGATAATGTGTCCTTCTCAGAGGGAGTAAAAGTTCTAACTCACAACCATACAATAGACCTTGGAGATAAGGGGCTTGATAAGGGATGTATTCCTACTCCACTTAAGATTAATGACAATGTTTGGATAGGTGCTCGTGCAATCATAATGCCTGGTGTGAAAGAAATTGGAAGAGGCGCAATAATATCAGCAGATTCTTATGTGAATTCAAAAATACCTCCTTATGCAATTGTATTGGGCAATCCTGCGAAAATAGTAGGATTCAGGATGCCTCTTGAAGAGATAATTGAATACGAAAAATCTCATTATGAGGAAAAAGATTGTATTCCGTCAGATATTTTAGCCAATAATTATGAGAAGTATTTCCAAAGTAGATGGAAAGATATAAAACAATGGCGTAGAATTTGAAGGAATTTGACTTTTACATTATAATTATTGTCTGAAAAATACGGTCTCCATAGTGATAAACACAAGTTACTTTAAAATCAACTTAAGAGAGAAATAGAATTAATTGTTGCTGGCATTATTTCTTTTTCACATGCCATACAAGTCAAATTGTATTACGGATGAAAAAATACTTATAGTTGCACATGAAAAAAATACTTATAATCGGTCATAGATTTATCCGACACTATGGACTATTTGATGATTTGCAATCAGAAGACAGAGCAATTGTACGTTATAGTATCTTACGATCAATTAATAATAGTTTTTTAAAATGTCTTAGACGTATTCATTTTAGCAAGAAAATAAACAAGATTATTGATTTGCCTTACAAATATTTATGGTATGACTTTCACGATGTGCCATCTTTGGTCGCAAAAATCCAGTATGTTTTGGTAATTGACCTTGCAATGGAAGACCCTATGACTTTAGACATTCTTAAGAAATGTCGCAACAAAATGCCAAAGTTGAAAGTCTCTATATATTATTTAAATGCCATAGGAAGCGACGGCTTACAAAAAAGGAATGTTTTAAGTAACTCAATAAAACATGCGAACAAATTTGAGTTCGACGAAAAGTACACATTTGACAGTAATGATGCAATGACATACGGAATGCGGTATTTGGGTTTTAATTATTATTCCAAACATAGTATAAAAAGCATTCATAATCCTCAATACGATCTATATTATATTGGACGCTCAACATTAGACAGAAATGATTTGTTTACTTCTATTTATAATAAGTTGATATCCGAAAATTGTAATTTAGATTTCTTTATAAAACCAAGAAAAGAAGAGGAAATACGATTGCCTGAAGTCAAATATCTTAAGAATGGAATGCGATCATATAATGACATATTGGAAGACTTACAAAACAGCAAATGTATCTTAGAAATAATGCGAGAAAACCAAACAGGTCCTTCGTTACGTTATTTCGAGGCTGTTTGTTATAATAAGAAATTACTCACGACAAATCCTGAAATTGTAAATTTCCCATATTATGACAATCGCTTTATGAAGATTTTTTCAAATTCTGATGACATTGATATAGAATGGTTAAAAGATACTTCTAGTAATGTTGATTATCACTATAAAGGCGATTTTTCTCCTATTACATTAATAAATCAACTACTTGAAGAATCTGATAAACAGAAGTAGTTTGATCACAGTTCTCTGAAAGGAAGATGTTTTTTACAATGACTCTTTTAAATTGCAGATTAGGAAAGGTTCTGCTGTTTAGGTAATATATTTAGGTTGTTATTTATGAATTGTATTTTAAAAGATTAAATTGTTGTTATAACAGGAGCAGGAGCAGGCATAGGAAAGGCAACCGCCCAATTGTTCTCTAAAGAAGGAGCAATAGTTTTTGCAGTTGATATCAAAGGATTGGAATGGATAACCAAAGAAAACAAACTGGAAGGAAAGATCATTCCTATTTCTCTTGATATATGTGATTTTGCTGCTGTGAACTCTGCTGTAATGGGAATAAAGAATGAATATGGTCATATTGATGCGTTGGCTAATATCGCTGGCTTTATTTCTTACGAGTTGATGCCAATGATCAACTATGGCTTCTTCCATAAAATGATAGAAGTCAATGTGGTAGCTTTGATTTATCTGATGACTATTGTCTCGCGCATCATGCAACGCCAAAAATAACGGTTCTATTATTAATATGGCTTGTATGGTCGGAGGGAAGGGGGCAAAAGGCCAATTATCATATTCCGCTACTAAAGGAGCAGTCATTGCAGCAACAAAGTTTGCAGCTAAAGAATTGACAGATTACCATATTCGTGTTAACGCCAGAGATTTTAAGATACCTCCCCCTTCTGTCATTCTCCAATATCGGTTAAGATTATCCAAGGACTCTATCATCATGTTAATGGCTACTAATATTGCCAAAGATCTTCAGGAAAAACCTTTAACATTGGTTTGTTCCGCATTTGGTTTAGGCTTGACATGGGCAACAATGATTTTAAAAACAAAGCCTGTAATGACATTGCCTGTAAAACATTTATCAACATACAAACTATTTGAAGAATAATATAATCTTTTTGTTATGGTATCAGGCAATCTTTAATATGGCCAAAAAGGACGGATTGGTTTGTATCTCAACCCTATTTGATAATACTACTATTGATTTCTTTCTAACCTTTTATTTGAGGATTACAAAAAAGCAAAACTGAGAAATATGAATTCGGACTTACCTCTCATTAGCATCTTAGTTCCTATATATGAAGTCGAAAAATACATTGAACGGTGTGCCAGAAGTCTATTTGAACAGACATATCCGAATTTAGAATTCGTATTCGTTGACGATGCGTCACCCGACAAAAGCATTGAGATTCTACAACTGGTAATTAATGATTATCCTAAATGGGATGACCATGTCTCGATTATTCGTCATGACAAAAACTACGGAATAGCTGCAACTCGAAACACGTTAGTTAAAAACAGCAGAGGAGAATTCTTGCTACATGTGGATTCAGACGACTGGATTGAACCAAATACTGTGGAACTGTTTGTAAAAAAGCAACATGAGACAAATGCTGACGTTGTAACTGGTTCATTTATTTCGCATATTACTAAAGAAGGGCTTGAGAAAACAAGGAAATGGGTTGCTCCTGATAAAGATAGATTAGAAACGTTAAAAGGTATGCTCAAGTTTGGTTCTGTTGTGGCTACATGGAATCGGCTTATCCGCAGTTCGCTCTATCGTGATAATAATATTCGATGTGTTGAGGGTATTGATGCAGGAGAGGATAAGATCATTACTCCGAGATTAATCTATTGCTCTCATAAGGTGGCTACCTGTGACTCCATCACTTATCATTACAATCGTAATAATTCCAATTCTTATGTAAACACGCTACCACATAGTTTGGATATACAATTACAGTTGATACGGGCATGCCTGTCAAATGTTGAATATTTTAGTGATAAAGAAACATTTCTCTATGAGGCCGCGAATCAGGAAGTGGTTGAAAGAATGAAGAAGTTGTTAGAACTAAACTTCAAGAACTGTTACCGCCAAGGATACAAAACTATGCTTGCCTTGCTTGATGAAACGGATCAGAAATATTGGCCGTCAATTGAATGGGATAGACCTAGAAAACGTTGGTTAGACCATCATTATTATTTGCGCCAGTCGCATCTACTGCAACTATTACGTAACAAAGCACGTAAACTGACAACAATTATACAACATCATGAGAACTCTTGATAGTTTTATAAGGAATCACATTACTCATCGTCCAGTCAGCTTGTTTGCTCCTGATGTCGAAGCAAATAAAGAGGCACTCTCTAAAGAAATAAAAAACAAGAAGGTTTGTGTCATTGGTGGAGCAGGATCTATCGGTTCTTCCTTTATCAAGTCCATTCTTTGTTTTGAACCAAAGAGTGTGGTCGTCGTTGACCTCAACGAGAACGGACTTGCAGAACTTGTTCGTGATGTACGTAGCACATACGGACTATATGTTCCTGATGAGTTCCATTGCTATACCCTCAACTTTGCTGACCCCATTTTTGAAAGGATTTTCCGTGAAGAAAAGGGATTTGACATCGTGGCAAACTTCTCTGCCCATAAACATGTACGCAGCGAAAAAGATAAGTATTCGGTACAAGCTTTGATAGAGAATAACGATATCAAGGCCAAGAAACTGATGGATTTGTTGACCGTTTATCCTCCCAAACATTTCTTCTGTGTTTCCACCGATAAGGCTGCCAATCCCGTAAATATCATGGGAGCCTCGAAACGCATCATGGAAGACCTGGTCATGGCTTACAACAAATACTTCAAAGTCACCACTGCCCGTTTTGCCAATGTTGCCTTCAGCAACGGCTCCCTTCCTGATGGTTGGCTTCATCGCATTCAGAAACAACAACCCCTTGCAGCACCGAGTGATGTTAAGCGTTACTTTGTCTCTCCAGAAGAGAGTGGTCAGATTTGTATGCTGGCCTGCATCCTTGGTAAACCTGGAGAGGTATTCTTCCCCAAACTCGGTGAAGAACAGATGCTCACATTCTCATCCATCTGCGATAATTTTATCAAGGCCAACGGATTTGAAAAGGATTTGTGTCTGTCAGACGAAGAAGCAAAACGTAAAACCGCTAATCTTAATCCTGAAACATGGAACTTGAAGCCTGAAACCCCAAAGTACCCCGTCGTGTACTTTGGTTCCGACACCACCGGCGAAAAAGCCTACGAAGAATTCTATGTGCCAGGTGAGAAGATAGATATGCAACGTTTCCAAGCCCTTGGCGTGGTGGAACAAACTTCTCGCCACAACATAAAAGAGGTTAACACCTTCTTCGATAACCTTGAAAACCTCTTTGCAAAAGAAGACTTCACCAAAGCTCAAGTGGTAGAAGCAATTAAACAATTTTTGCCCAATTTTCAACATGAAGAGAAAGGAAAGAACCTCGATCAGAAAATGTAATCATGGGTAAAGTGCGGAAATCCAACATAGAGTTACTTCGTATCGTTGCAATGTTCATGATACTTGTGATTCACGCGAATATGATTTCCCTATCACGACCTACATCAGCTGAATTAATTGCTAATCCATTGGCAACGACAACAAGGTACTTTATTGAGTCATTAGGAATAGTAGGGGTTGACATATTTGTGCTAATATCTGGATGGTTTCTTATCAACACAAGAGCAAAGAGTTTTCTTTCTCTTTTCTTTCAAATATTGACGCTTTGGGGTGGGGCATTTTTACTTATGCTCTTTGCAGGAAAGACAAATATGACTCTTAAGAATATCTTGGAAGTCTTTATGTTCACTAAATGGGATTGGTTCGTCAAGGCTTATGTGGTGCTAATGATAATTGCACCCGTCTTGAATACTTATATCTATAACTCATCGGAAAAACAACAACGCTATGTGCTCCTTGGTTTCTTTGGCTTTTCAAGCACATACGGATGGCTTGGAGGAGCCAACCGCTTTTTCGTCAACGGGTATGGTCCCTTACTCTTTATCGGATTATACTTACTGTCGCAATATGTACACCATAAGGCAAATGAAGAATCCACACCTTTTTTGATTCGGAAATGGTTAAGCTTCGACAAAAAACATGATTTATTGGCCTTTTTAGTTTGCATTATTATTAACACGCTAATTGGGCTTGGAGGACTATATGCTGATGTCAATATTTATGGAAAAGTTTATGCTTACACAAACCCTATAACAATAGTTGCAGCTCTTTATCTATTAATATTCTTTTCAAAATTAGAAATAAAACCCAATAAGGTTGTGAATGCAATGGCTGCAGGTTCTTTTGCCGTTTATCTGCTGCATAGTCAAGTAGATATTAGACCCATGTTTAACAAAGTAGTTCAATATTTGTATAATTCGGTCGATAATATAGGTTGCATTTTAGCTATATTCACATATTTGGTTCTCGTTTATGTTGCTTCAGTGGTTATTGATTTACCAAGATTATGGATGTGGAATAGAATAAGCAACAAATACAATATTAGGTAAAATGCCATACAAAAAGATAACTGATTATATTCATGACCTATATGGGACACAGGACTTTGTACCCCTAGCTGTTCCTATGTTTATTGGTAATGAAAAGCAGTATATCAACGATTGTATAGATTCGACATTTGTTTCCAGTGTTGGCAAGTTTGTTGATCGTTTCGAGAAAGAGACTGCAAAGTATACTGGTTGTAAAAGAGCTGTGGTATGTGTCAGCGGAACAAGTGCCTTGCATATGTCTTTGATACTGGCAGGTGTTGAACGTGACGATGAAGTGCTCACACAGGCACTAACCTTTGTTGCAACCTGCAATGCCCTCAGTTACATTGGTGCTCATCCCGTGTTTATCGATGTTGACAAGGATACAATGGGGTTATCAACTGTTGCTGTACGAGAATGGTTAGCCAAGAACTCTGAGCAAAAGAACGGAGTATGTTATAACAAACGGACAGGCCGTAGGGTAAAAGCTTGCGTCCCCATGCACACCTTCGGCCATCCCGTTCACCTGGATGAGCTGGTAGAAGTTCTGAAGGAATACAACATTGAATTGGTGGAAGATGCTGCCGAAAGTATAGGTTCTCTCTATAAGGGAAAGCATACTGGCACTTTTGGTAAGGTTGGTGTCTTGAGTTTCAATGGTAACAAGACCATTACCACTGGTGGAGGTGGCATGATGCTTTTCAACGATGAAGAGTTGGGGGCATTTGCCAAGCATCTGACCACTCAGGCTAAGATTCCCCATCGTTGGGAGTTCCGACACGACCATATCGGTTATAACTATCGTATGCCTAATATCAATGCAGCCTTGGGCTGTGCACAATTGGAACATATCGAAGAGTATGTAGCCAGTAAGCGAGAAACTGCCAAGGCTTACGAAGAATTCTTTAAAGACATTTCTGATATTGAGTTCTTTGTTGAGCCAAAGAACACTCGCAGCAACTATTGGCTCAACTCTGTCATTCTGAAAGACAAAGAGGCACAACAA
>AUXO016335333.1_pt1 | contig 18474 bp, 18 predicted proteins | sample 768731 | NCBI WGS metagenome assembly AUXO01 (sample SAMN02715735, study PRJNA202380) | gut metagenome | biome: sheep rumen | host: Ovis aries | place: New Zealand: Palmerston North
GATCTTGGAATAATGACTCTGTCATCAACATAGAATTCTTTTCCGCAGAAGAATGCTCTGTGTGTCAGATATGGTGTTGGAATTCGATTTAAGATTCTCTGGCAGGCAATCTTGCCGATAAGCTCTCTCTCGCTCTTGGTTAGCTTTGAGTTAAGTGTAGACTCATCACAAGGTGGCTGAAGATGCATTACAGCCTGTACAATCTCAATGGCTTCATCCCAGTAATTTGCAGTTCCATGGCCAACATATATTGAATAGCTGGCAAAGCAGGATACAAGATAACGAACAACATCCTGAACAGTTGTTAATTCGTCGTTAATTGAAGTGGTAATCTGTTCTGCACTAGGCAGTTCGTCCAATAATGAATGAATGATTGCAATTTCTTGATTATTCTGAAGTTTCGACATATATGTATTTTAAATAAATTAAAAAAGATGTGTATACATGATTATTATATCACAGTACAAATCTTGTGGTTTTTATGGGAATTGAAAGTATAAATGATCGAATCCTGTGCAGGAAATATTGTTGTATTTCTCTGTTTGAAGCCTATATGGAAAGCTCGTACATGCTGATTTAAAGCTTTATACTTTTTGTATCTCACAACTATGGTGTTTGTAGCTAACATCTGTATTAGAAATTGTTTTATCGTAGTTAATTCCAACTAGAATTAGATTTCCTTTGTAGTGATGTAGTCTGTCAGGGTAATTCTGTTTTTTTATTTGTGTTATTGCACTATCAACATCTTTTTCATATTTAAATTCGATAAGAATGGCTGGAATATCTGTTTTCTTAGGAATGAAAGATAAGTCAGCATAACCTTTACCTGTATCTAATTCAGGAATAATAGTGTAAAGATCTTGTGCAGCATAATATGCAAGCAAAACTGCATAAGATAATGCGGCTTCACTATGATAGGTTCTGTTTCCTGCTTTATCATGAGCTGCTTCAAGTAAAGAGTCTACTGTTTTTGCATCACAGTTCCAGGTTGCTTCAAGCAGTTTTTGAGAATTATCTAATGCTTTAAATGTAACTGACCAGTCTCTGTTTGTAGTAGAAGATTTAAATACTTCCAGCACTTCATTATTCGGAATATAAATCTCTTTTGTTTCTGCATAATAACCAAGATACCCCAGGTGAATAAGCATGGTAAGGATATCATCCTTACTGTGGAAAGTTGTCATATCATTTTGATAGCCAGTAATATCCACTTTTATACGCCCGCCTTTCATCAGGATAGAAATATCCTCTTTTAGACCATCGAAATTCCATTCGATATACTGTTTTAAGGCTTCATATGTTTCAGTTTCATTCCAGTAGTTGTTTAGTATTCCTGTTCGAGTTGCTTTAACAACAGATAAGGGATTAAAAATAGAATACTTTTGTGCCGCTGGAGATGTTCCTGTTGATATAAGCTGTTCGTGATAAGGATCAGGAGGAACGGTATCGCTTAATAAGTATCCATCGTACCAGTCTTTTATATTTTTAAAATTTCTACCGTACTTTTGGGATAGAGTAAAAACCTCATCTTCAGTGAAACCAGCAAATGACGCAAGCTGCATAGGAAATGTCATTGAATATTCATCAAACATATTTAAGGCAGAATGCTTGCCATATTTTTTTATAGGAAGAATTCCTGTCATATAGGCTAGTGAAATGAATTCCTTATCTTTAAGCCAGTCTCTTAAAAAGTCCAGATATTTCTTATGATCCACCTTATTTTCCTTGTATTCTCTGAAGATTGCATCCCATTCATCAATAATGACAATAAACTGTGTTTTTGTGCTGTCGTAGATACTGTTCATTACAGTTCTGAGATTACATCTGCTACTGTATCTGACTTCAGGATAAGCTGCTTTTAACTCTGAGATTACCTCGTCGGAAAGGTAATCAATCATGTCTCTGATATCTTCAGAATCTTCTAGAAAATCCGTCATAACAAGACGAATAACATCGAATTTACCAAGATATTTGTCCCAGAATTGAGTCTCTGATGATTTATGATTTAGACAGATCTTTAATGATTTAAAAAGAGAGTAACTGTCAGCTCCTTTTCCATAATAAGCACATAGCATATCAGCTGCCATGGTTTTACCGAAACGGCGTGGACGGGAAACACTTATATATCTCTGATTTGTGTTAATAAGAGTATTCAGATAACGAATCATTTCACTCTTATCCACAAAGATTTCAGAATTAACTGCCATCTGAAATCTCATGTTTCCTGGATTTAGATAAGTGCCCATCTTTTACTCCATCCAAAAAAATAATCTTTTTTATGGTCTATCATGCAAAAAACTAAATAAATAAAAAAACAATTGTTTTTACAGACATAATTTAGGATAGTGTGGGAAAACACGATCAGCTACCTATTTCTTATAAGACAAAAAAAATACCCTCAAATTTTGAGGGCACTCTTCCATCCCCAGTTTCCTGAGGATTAACTTAATGAGATATCTAGTAATGATCTACATTTAAACGGTATGCAAACTCACCTGCACACTCGTTGATTTCCTTACAGATTTTAAGAGATTTAGTATCCATCTTTACGGTTGCAAGCACTCTGCCGCAATCGAACTCAAATACCCCACTACCTTCCAGTACAAACTGACCTTTGAAAAAAGAAACTACGTATTTAGCTATTTGTTTAGGAATATACTTCTTAAATACTCTCATCAGTGAATTAACCTTATGTTGATATCTTTCAAAAAAAGTAAATATATAAAAATTTCACATTTCAAAATAAACTTTACAACATAAATATTAGGATAAAATTATAAAGTTTGCTGTGAAAAGAGCATCAATTATTTATTTAATAACAGTTTTTTATTATTTTTGTGACTTGTTCAATTTTATAAAATCATGTTTTTAAGAATGAGACATGACTTACAAGTTATTTTGCAAAATTGTGAACAAGAAATATGACATACCTAGAATAAATAATCATTCTCATATGGAGAAACAAATCTCTCGTATTTAGCCCGGACGCCATTATATTCCATTACAAGAGCACAGCCAGTACCAAATTGAGGTGGGATTGTGATTTTTTGATTCAGGTCATAGGAAAGTATTTCTACGAGAGGTAAATGAGATACCAGAATAACGTTATCATACATATCACAATTGACATCAATAAATGAGATAACATTGTGCGCATTACCTGATGGAGTTAAGTCTGGAATATATTCAATCTTATCCTTGAAGTCTAACTTGTCGGCTATGATGGTTGCAGTCTGCATGGCTCTGGTTTTAGGTGAACTGTATATTTTTGTGGCTTTAAAGAATTCCTTGAGTTTTGCTCCAACCTGTCCGACTTCCTCCTGTCCCTGACCGGATAAAACTCTATCTGCATTCTCGTAAATGGCATCGCCATGTCTAATTACTATAATCTTCATATGTCACACCAGAATACTGTTTGCTAACTGACTATAAGTTACACTTTACACAAATTTATTTTACACCGTACTTCTTTTTATTTTTCATATTTAAGTCGAAGAAATTAAATTTTTTTCAGTTAAAATATAAGTAGTTAAGGTCTTTTCTTAAATATATCCCCTGTTTCTTACAGGTTGTACAGCTTTTTTAAGGTTACTATGGATTATAACTATCTGAAAAACTACAGGAATTTAAGAGCATTCTTTAAAGATGCCTCTTCTGAAGAGATTCAGTTTATTATCTCTAAATTAACCGACTTTTACGCTGAAGTTAAGAATAAGGAAGAACAGGCAGAAAAGCTTGAAAAAGCCAGAATACAGTTCTTAAATGGTGTGCTTGATTCGCTTGATGATCATAACTTTACCGTTGAAGATCTTATGGCTCTGAAGAAAACAGCTGTAAAAGTGAACCGTTCCAAAATGAGACCCCGCTACATGTATTACGACGTTGACGGAAATGAGTGCCTATGGTCAGGTCAGGGAAAGATTCCAAAAGCCATGCAGCAGGTAATGCAGCGTGATGGAATTACGGACAAGAATCACTATCTGATTAAAGACAGTGATTAGTGTTTTTTGAATCTCTGCTCTCTGTAACAGCGTTTTTTTACTGAATAGATGCGTTGATATCTACAAGAGCTTTAACAGGATCTTCTGCCTGAGTAATTGGCCTGCCGATAACCAGATAATCTGAACCTGCGGCAATTGCCTCAGCAGGAGTCATGATTCTCTTCTGATCGCCAATAGATGCTCCTGCTGGTCGTATGCCAGGTGTAACACAGATAAAAGGTGCAGCTACATTTGTTTTAATCAGAGTTACTTCCTGAGCTGAAGATACAACACCATCCAGTCCAGACTCTTTTGCAAGTTTAGCAAGTCTTATTACCTGCTCTTTTGGTTCTGCAGTAACACCAATAGAATTAAGCTGAGAGGAATCCATGGAGGTTAATACTGTCACACCAATGAGGTAAGGTCTTTCTCTGTATTTTGATAAAGCTTCAGCTGCAGCGCTCATCATTACAGGTCCACCGGAGGTATGTACGTCTACAAGCCAGACTCCAAGATCAGCTGCAGCCTCGCAGGCTCTGCTTACTGTGTTTGGGATATCGTGATATTTTAAATCCAGAAAAACCTTAAAACCTTTATCAACAAGCTTTGCTACGAATTTTGGACCAGCAGAGGTAAAGAGTTCATTTCCTACCTTTAGTCTGCATAAATTACTTGAAACTCGGTCTACAAACTCAAGTGCTTTTTTCTCATCGTTATAATCTAAGGCAACAATAACCTTGGATTCTGTCATTTTAATCTCCATCCAATCCAATCTTAGGTTTTAAGCTTTCCCATTTTCTGCATGAAGGACACTGCCAGAACATTATCTTTGACTCAAAGCCACAGTTAGGACAAGAATACTTGTTGCTCAGAGCAATCTGTGCATCAAGAATACTCTTGATCTGCATTATTGATTCATTACTGGTTGCATCATTGCCGTGAGAACGAAGCTCAAGCAGTGCAGAAAAAAGTTTTAAATTTGATTTGTTTTTTATAAAGGACAAAAGCAGAGCTTCAGCATCATCCTTGCCTGACTGCTGTTCAACAGTCTTTACAAGTTCTACCATGGCCTCTGCAGAATTGGTTCTGTGAACCAGATCCTCAAGTGCAAAACGATAATTTGGATCTGCACTGTTAGGAAAACATTTTTTCAGTTTTTCTAGACAGATGACACCAGAATTAGGCTCAATAATGCTTACCTCTTTGATAAGCTGACTTGCCTTTAACAGATTGTTCTGAGATACAAGAATCTCTGCAAGCTCAAGTCTTGCTCTGATGCTTTTTTTACAGCAGTCAATAGCTTTGCGGTAATTAGCAGCGGCCTGCTCTTTATCTCCATTCAGATACAGCTGTTTTGCAATCTCACAGTAATACTGACTGACCTGCATTGACTGTCTGCCCTCAAGAGTATCGCTATAGCGGTTTGCAATCTCAATTGCCTTTACATAATCCTGCTCTTTCTCATATACGCTTAAAAGCAGAACGGCTGATTCATTCTGCAGTCTTGGGATATCAACAGTTTTAACTAGGATATCCTCTGCCCTGTCCAGAAGGCCTGCACTGATAAAATCACGGCTTAATTCAAGTAGCGAAATCTCTTTCTCGCTGTCATCAATACTATCATCTGAAGACATTTTCTCGTGCAGTGCGATTGCCTTGTCAACCTCACCACGCTGACGGAAAAGATTACCTAGGGCAAGAGATGATTCAAAGGAAGGATCTTTACTGTTAAGAAAGGCAATAAACTTATCAACAGCCTTTTCCTGTTTATTGTTTAGAAGATAATCAAATCCTTTTAGATAATTGGAATTCTGTTTGTTTTTTAAATTCTGCTGTTTCTGCCTGGAGGAGTTATAGCCCATGTAATAGCCATAAACAGCAGCAATAGGAAGGAGTAAAAATAGGAGTTCAAACATTTATTCTTTTGCTGTTTTTGAATCATTCTGTTTGTCGACTTCTTTTTTCAGCTTGTTCAGAGCTGATTTTGCTGATTTCTCTCTGAACCAGAGTTTTAAACATAGAAGCAGACTTGCATAGATTCCTAAAATAAAACCAAAAATCACACCTATCACCAATACAGATGCAACAGGAATTTCTTTTTGAACAAACAGAAAATCGAACATGACCTTAGCATCATTGGCGCTACCGATTGCAAGCCCCACAACCGCCAGAAATACAAAGACAATAAAATAAAACCAGAACTTAATCATGCCGATCCTCATAATTTCTAATGAATATAATAACATAAAGCGCAACAAAGCAAATGATTTTCATTTACCTGATGCGCTGCTGTACTAGATGCTGCTCTAGGCTTAAGTATGATTATGACTGAAGTGTTATTTAAGAAAATTTACACGTTCTCTAAGCTCGACACCAGGTTTGAAATGAACTACCCTGCGACGACTCAGATTAACCTGCTCACCGGTTTTTGGATTGTGTGCTACACGAGGCTCATGAATTCGAACTTCGAAACTACCAAATCCACGGATCTCAATGCGGTCACCTGCTGATAGAGTTTCAATCATGATTTCAAAAATCTCTCGTACAGAATTATCTACTGTAATAGGATTCTGATAAGGAAATTTCTTAGCTAAAGCCTCAATTAGTTCGGCACGTGTCATAATATTCTCCTAACCCGCACAATCTTTCTTTACTCTTTAATAATAGCAAGTATTATTTTTTTCTCTATGATTTAAAAGAATAATTTAAAAAAAAGAGAAAATTTTTAGCTGTTTTTTGACGTATAGCTAATTTTAACTTAAGGAAAAATAAAACATAATTAATTTAATGTTTATTTTTTAATAAGTTAATTATAGTTTATTATTGGTATATTTTCTAAACTTTTATTAAAATCATATAGTTAATATATTTATCACCTTTTTCCTTAAAAATGTATTATTACTCGTTACAATCCGCTTTTCTCAAAGACTTTATTTCTTTTTTTACGGTCTGTTAATTTCTGCTATAGCTATTTTTTATAACCAAGAATAGAAAAATAGTATTTGAAATACATTTAGTTTTGTAAAAGAATATATACATAATCTGATGACGAAGAAATCGTTGTCATTCTGATAATAAAATCAAAAATAGAAAATTTTTGAAGGTAAGAATTATGTTTCAGAATAGAAATAACACCTCTTTATTTATTTCAAAATACATTCTCTCTGGCGTATATCTGAATATGCCCATGTCTTTACGCAGTTTTCTCTGTTAATGAAAACCTGTTACTAAAACAGCCAAGGTGAATCTTTAAATAACCTAATCAGTCCGATGCTGGTTTTATGTATTCATCATGTAGTTTTTTCTAACCAAATAAGATAAATAAAAACAGACAGATCTCTTATATTGCTGTTTCTGAATTTCTTTATCTGACCTCTGTTTTAAGTATTAAAGATTCATCGCGGGAGATATTAAAATGAATCTTGATATAAAAGAATATATAGAAAAAGAATTTTATTATCTGCACTCACACCCAGAACTGTCATACCAAGAGTATGAAACCACAAAGCGATTAAAAACTGACCTTCAGGACAGTGGTATTGAAATACTACCTTATCATCTGGATACAGGAGTGGTTGCGAGCATAGGTTCTGGCGAGAGAACCGTTGCCATTCGTGCCGATATAGATGCGCTTCCGATTCATGAAGAGGCTGATGTAGCCTATAAATCATTATCTGATGGAGTTATGCATGCCTGCGGCCATGACAGTCATACCGCAATTATTCTTGGAGCGGCACTGCTTTTAAAGCAGCATGAGCAAGAGCTTAATGGCAAGGTCCGAGTAATTTTTCAGCCGGCAGAAGAAGCTGCAGGAGGAGCTGGCAAAATAATTGAAGCCGGTGCTCTTGATAATGTTTCCGCTATTTTCGGTATTCACAGTGCTCCTTTTTTTAACGTAGGAACCTTAGGTATTTTAGCTGGACCAACACATGCTGCAGTCGAAAAGTTTGAACTGATTTTTGAAGGTAACGGCACTCATGCGGCTCACCCGAATCTGGGAAAAGATACTGTTCTTATCGCCTCTCATTTTATAACAGCAATCCAGAGTATCGTCTCACGAGAAATTGATCCGGTTGATTCCGCTGTGGTTTCTGTTACCCATATTCAGGCTGGTAATACCTGGAATGTAATTCCTCAGAGTGCTTATCTGGAAGGAACAATTCGCACCTATACAAAAGAAGCACGAGCTCTTGCAAAAAAACGTTTTGAAGATATTGCAAAGGGAATTGCCTCAACTTTTGGAATCAGCGCCTCTCTGAAATGGACTGTCGAAATTCCTGCAACCTTTAATGACTATAAGCTTGAGCCACTTGCAAGAACTACAGCTTTAGAAGAAGGTTTCATTGTTGAAAATGCTCCCCGTTCTCTTGGCGGAGAGGATTTCAGTCTATATCAGGAAAAAATCCCTGGTTTCTTTATCCTGGTTGGAACCGGTAAATCCTATCCTAATCACAATCCAAGATTCCGTGTTGCTCCTGAGGCACTTTATCCAGCTTCAAAATATGTTGCAAAACTGGTCAGAAAGTATTTGGAGTCATAGTAATGGAAAGCTCATATTCACCGATTATCAGTTTTAAAAACATCTCAAAAGAGTATTCAAGAAACAAAGTAATTACTAAGGCTCTGGATAATATTTCACTGGATATTGAAAAAGGAGATATCTATGGACTGATAGGTTCATCAGGAGCAGGTAAGTCCACTCTTCTAAGAATGATTAATGCTCTAGAAGTTCCTACCTCTGGTAAGGTTTTTGTAAAGGGAATAGATATTAACGAAATATCTGCCAAGCAGCTTTCTATGCTGCGCAAAGATATCGGTATTATCTTTCAGGATTTTAATCTGCTAGAGTCCAAAAATGTATTTGATAACGTTGCAATTCCGCTGATCCTCAAACACACTCCTAAAAATGAAATTTCAACCAGAGTAGCTGAACTACTGAAATTCGTCGGACTTGAGGATAAGGCCTTGTCTCTGCCAAAAGAACTATCAGGCGGACAGAAACAGCGTGTTGGTATAGCAAGAGCTCTGGCTACAAATCCTTCAGTGCTTTTATGTGACGAAGCTACTTCTGCTCTGGATCCGAATACAACAGAGTCAATTCTTGAGCTTTTACAGAGAGTAAATCTGGAGCTGAAGGTTACTATCATCTTTGTAACTCATACTATTCGTGTGATCCAGAAGATCTGTAACAAGGTGGCGATTCTCGATGGCGGAAAACTAATTGAGCATGGCCGAGTTATTGACGTTTTCTCCAATCCCAAAAGTGAGATTGCCAGAACCTTTGTTGAGTCTGTTATTCCAAGCAGAATTCCTCAGGGAATTATCGATGAGCTCAATAATTATCATGATTATTACAAACTTATCAGAATCTATTTCTATGCAGAGAATGCAACGGATGATGTTATCTGGCAGATCAATAACCGACTGAATGTACATACCAATGTGATGTTTGCCTCCGTAACTGAAATCCAGGGGCTCGTTCTCTCTATTATTACACTGCAGATAACCGGTAATGAGGAGGATTATCAAAAAGCAGCCTCCTATATCCGCTCTAAAAACATAAGCTATGAGGAGATTCAATTATGAACGAATTACTTGTGAAAACATTTTCCATAACCTCAGAGCAGCTTATTCTCTGTGCCAATCAGACACTGTATATGGTCTTTGTTTCTCTGTTTTTAGGATCGGTTATAGGCTTCATTCTTGCCTTTATCCTGGTTCTTACCAAAAAGAACGGTCTTAAGGAGAATAAAGTTGTATTTACTGTTACCAGTACAGTCATCAACTGCCTGCGCTCAATTCCATTTGTAATTCTTCTGGTTTTCATTCTGCCTGTTACTAAAGCCATTGTAGGAACCAGAATCGGTACAACTGCAGCGCTGGTTCCACTGATTACCTTTATCAGTCCATATTTGGCACGACTGTTTGAAAACTCTCTATTAGAGGTTAAGGCTGGAATTATAGATGCGGCCAAAGCCATGGGAGCTAATACTCTGCAGATTATTTTCTATTTCTGGCTGCCAGAGGCAAAAGGATCTCTGATTCTGTCAATCACCATTGGGGCTATATCTCTTCTTGGTGCAACAGCTATGGCCGGTGTAATCGGTGCAGGCGGTATTGGTGATCTTGCCCTCACCTACGGCTATGAACGAATGAATTCCCCCCTGATGCTTTTTACTGTGATTGTTCTGATTATTTTTGTTCAGACAATTCAGTCGATCGGAAACTATTTTGCTAAGAAATCTAAACGTATATAAAACATATAATGGAGTTAATTATGAAAAAGTTAGTAATCGCAACCCTGCTGTCATCAGCACTCTTATCGTCAGCTTTTGCTTTTGATGAGTCTCATTCAACTCTGACCTTCAGCAAGTCTCAGGGACCTTATTCAGAACTTTTCATTTCAGGAGTTCAGCCTATCCTTGAGAAACAGGGCTATACCGTTAAAGGTGTAGATCTCTCAGATCTGCTGCAGGCAGATCTGGCTTTAAATGAAGGTGAAGTTGACTTCAACGTTGAACAGCACACTGCATATCTGGAGAATTTCAACAAAACCCAGGATGGACATCTTGTACCTCTGACTCCTATTCCTACTGTTCCTGCCGGTATTTACCCTGGTGCAAAAAAGGATTTAACCGAGATAAAGGACGGTGACACTATTGCTGTTCCTAATGATGCGTCAAATACAGCAAGAGCATATAACATTCTGCAGAAGATTGGCTGGATTAAGCTTGACCCAAATGTTGAACCTTCAAAGGTTACCAAACTTGATATTGTAGATAATCCTTTCAATCTTGAATTTGTGGAGATGAAATCTCTTAATATTCCTGCAGTGGCTACAGACTTCGCCTATGTTGTGATCACAGGCTCTGTTGTCTATAACGCCAAGGTTCCACCTGAGTCAGTGCTTGCTCAGGAAGATATTGCTCCTCATCTTCTGCTGCAGCTTGTAGTTCAGGAAAAGAATAAGGATGCTGTATGGGCAAAAGATATAAAGGATGCTTATCAGTCAGAGGAATTTAACAGATATCTAAAAGAAAACAATACCGGTTTATGGTACGTTCCTGATTATAAATAATACTAATTAAAAAAAACAAAACAGCATTACCTTATGCAGGAGTTGCTGTTTTGTTCTATTAAGGATGTGACTATGACTGTTATCAGGATACAGCTATTGTGTAATCCGCCTCAAAAGTCTGTCCTGCTGAAAGCTTCTGCTCCTTGTATTTCTGCTCAAGACTGCCTTCAAAGCCTTTGTCGTCGGCTCTGCCAATCCATGGCTCAAGACATACAAAAGGAGCATTCTTTTTAGTTGCAGACCAGATTCCAAATGAAGGGAACCCCTTGGCATCCATGGTGATATATGGTTTCTTATTGCTGTAGCATAGAGAGATCCTTTCAACTTCATATTCATCAAAGATCAGAGCGTCATTATCAAACATGCTCTCTTTAATCTTATAGTAGCCTTTGTCTGTATCAAGAGAATAAGCTTTGCTGTTATCAACAGTACCTTCTGCTGGATCAAGTAGTTTGTATGAAACAGAATTCTTTCCTTCAAAGAAAAGATAATAATCTTCTTTTGATTCAGCTGTACCTAGGGCAGGTACATTAAAGGCAGGATGTCCTCCAATTGAGAAATACATGGTATCAGAACCTGTATTAACAACTTTCCACCCTACACGAACTTTATTGCCTTCAAGTGTATGTCTGATAATAAGTTCAAAATCAAATGGATAGACCTTTAGAGTATCTGGAGTTGATTTTAATGAGAATACAATCTCCTTATCAGTTTTTGAAACCAGAGTGAAATCCAGATCACGGGCAAAACCGTGCTGGCCTAAACTGTACTCCTTTCCCTGATAGGTATAGGTATTGTTTCTTACCTTGCCTACGATTGGAAATAATACCGGAGCATGACGTCCCCAGTAGGTCTTGTCCGCGTTCCATAAGACTTCACGACTGTTTTTCTTGTCATAAACAGATGAAAGCTGAGCTCCGGATTTATCAACGCCAATTTTTAAAAATTCATTCTCTATATATTCCATACGATAGTCCTTATTGTTCTGATATGGATTATTTTGCATCATTTAACAGAAAAAATGAATAATCTCACAAAAGAATATCTATATAGTGCGCTGATCATTTCCTAGAAAAAAAACAAAACCCGCTACCGGAATAACCGATAACGGGTCATATAAATAAGAGCACTGAATCACTCTGTGCTCAAATCTATAATTACTGCTTGTTAGCTGCAGCGAAAGCAGCTGCCATAGCGGTAGTTGTAGGCTCAGCAGCCTGCTGATTTACAGACTCTAAAGCTTCCTTCTCCTCAGCCTCGTCCTTAGCACGAACTGATAGAGAAATCTGACGGGTCTTGCGATCAACGTTTACGAACTTAGCCTCAATTACATCGCCTTCCTTAGCAACAGTGGTAGCGTCCTCAACACGGTCACGTGATAGGTCAGCTGCCTTGATGTATCCAGTGATGCCATCAGCTAACTCTAGGGTAACGCCACGTGCATCAACATCAACAACCTTGCCTGATACAATAGCACCCTTACGGTGAGCTGAAACGTAATCTGCAAATGGATCCTCAGAGATCTGCTTTAGACCTAGAGAAATACGCTCTCTCTCTGGATCAACCTGTAGAACGATAGCGGTGATTTCGTCACCCTTCTTGAAGTTGCGAACAGCTTCTTCACCTGACTGCTGCCATGAGATGTCAGATAGGTGAACTAGACCATCAATACCACCGTCTAAGCCGATGAAGATACCGAAGTCAGTGATTGACTTGATCTTACCGGTTACCTTCTCACCCTTTGAGTGAGACTCAGCAAACTCTACCCATGGGTTTGGCTTGCACTGCTTTAAGCCTAATGAAATGCGACGACGCTCTTCATCCAGCTCAAGAACCTTAACCTGAACCTTATCACCTACTGATACAATCTTAGATGGGTGAGTATTCTTGTTGGTCCAATCCATTTCTGAAACGTGTACTAAGCCTTCAACGCCATCAGCGATCTCAACGAAGCAGCCGTAATCAGTTAGGTTGGTTACCTTGCCTTCGATCATTGAGCCGACAGGGAAGCGAGCTGCGATATTTGCCCATGGATCCTCACCAAGCTGCTTTAAGCCTAGAGAAACACGTGAACGATCGCGGTCGAACTTAAGTACCTTAACAGTTACTTCCTCACCAACCTGAACAATCTCTGAAGGGTGCTTTACACGCTTCCAAGCCATGTCAGTGATGTGTAGTAAGCCGTCAACACCACCTAAGTCTACGAATGCACCGTAGTCGGTTAGATTCTTAACGATACCGGTTACAGTCTGACCCTCAGCTAGATTTGCTAGTACGCTCTCACGATCTGCTGAATTCTCAGTCTCGATAACAGCACGACGTGAAACAACAACGTTGTTGCGCTTCTGGTCTAACTTGATAACCTTGAACTGCTGCTCTTTTCCTTCGATGTGTGAAGTGTCACGTACTGGACGTACATCTACTAATGAGCCTGGTAAGAAAGCACGGATGCCACCTAACTGAACGGTGAAGCCACCCTTAACCTTACCATCGATAACACCGATAACAGTCTCGTTCTTGTTAAATGCGTCTTCAAGCTTGATCCAAGCTTCGTTACGCTTTGCCTTTTCGCGAGATACCTGAGTCTCACCGTCGCCTGATTCTACAGACTCTAAAGCTACGTCTACTTCGTCACCAACCTGAACTTCTATTTCACCCTGAGCATTGTAGAACTGCTCCTCAGGAATAGCAGACTCTGACTTTAGACCAGCGTCTACGATTACGAAGCCGTTGTTAATTGCTACTACAGTAGCCTTGATCATTGAACCAGGACGTGTTTCAACATTCTGTAATGACTCTTCGAAAAGTTGTGCAAATGATTCCATTAAGGTTTCCCAATAAAGCCCCGAAGCCTCATGCTTTAGGGGGTTGTAAAAAATATGCCGTCATCCATGACAGCACAACAAAAAAAATCTGTTTTAAATGTCAAACTTTAGTGCAGTCTTTGACATAATGTACTCTGCTGCGGTTCTGAAAACTTCTTCAATATTCATATCTGAAGAATCAATCAGTAAAGCATCATCAGCTGGTTTGAGAGGTGCAACCGGACGGTTTCTGTCTCTGTCATCTCTCTCTTTAATCTCTGCAAGAACAGTATCAAAATCTGCGCTCTTGCCTTTTGCCTTGAGCTGAAGACATCTGCGTTTTGCTCTTACTTCAGCACTTGCGTCTAAGAAGATCTTTACCTGAGCCTTTGGGAATACAACTGTCCCCATATCTCTGCCGTCTGCAACCAAACCAGGCTCTTTTAAGAACTGACGCTGACGATCAAGTAATGCCTGTCTGACAGAAGGATAGGCAGCAACCTTGCTTGCATTATTTCCTGCTTCCTCGGTTCTGATAGCTAAAGAAACATCCTCACCACCCAGAAGTACGTGAACGCCGTCATCCATACATTCAAAGGTCAAATTTAAAAGCTTTGCTTCCTGAACAACAGAGTCCTCATCAAACAGAGCTAGTCCTGCCTTACGAACGGCATAACCTAGTACTCTGTAGATCGCACCTGAATCAAGCAGATCAAAATCTAAAGCCTCAGCAAGACGGCGAGTTAATTCGCCTTTACCTGCGCCACCAGGGCCGTCAACAGTAATAACAATTGCATCTGACATCGAGATCATCCTTAAATCTAAGGTCTGTATTATACATTAAACTTCTACAAATACCACATAAAAAAGCTTTTTTTAGCATTTTTTACTAAAAAATTCAGCTTATTGGGGACATGTTGTTATCGCGGAGGCTAATGTAGCATTAAATTCTAATTATTGCTAGCCTTAACTTATGGATCTGCAAGTATTTTTGCTGTCTGTTTAATTGGTAATTCAGAATTCTGAATAAACACTATTGTAAATAGCGCAATTAAAAGAAAGTGATATTTAATGTTACCTTACAGTGGTGTCATAAGTTTATAAAGATGATATACTTCACAGCATTATTAATCGTCATTATATAAATGAAGGTCTTTTTAGCCTTATAAAACCGTAAAGATTCAATAGGAATAACATTGACTACAAAACTTGTTCAGGGACCAGTAGGTAAACTTCCCTCAAAATTCGGTCAGTTTAATATTGTTGTTTTCAAAGAAGATGATTTTCTGGATCATGCTGTAATCTTCAAAGGTGATCTGAAATCTGGAGAACCTGTTCTTTGCAGAATCCATTCTGAATGTCTGACCGGAGATGCATTCGGTTCTTTAAGATGTGACTGTGGCTTTCAGCTTGAGGCGGCCCTTCGTGCTATAGAAAAAGAAGGACGTGGTGCCCTGCTCTATATGCGTCAGGAAGGAAGAGGAATTGGTCTTTTCAACAAGATCAGAGCATATCAGCTTCAGGATCAGGGAGTTGATACAGTTGATGCCAATGTTCGACTCGGATTCCCTGCAGATGCCAGAAAATATGAAGCCTGTTCTCAGATTATGAAGAATATGGGATTTGACAAGGTTATTCTAATGACAAACAATCCTGCAAAGATTCATGATATTGAACAGCACGGCATTCAGGTTGTAGATAGAAAGCCTATAGAATACGGCAGAAATCAGTATAACGAATTCTATCTTGATACCAAGGAACAGAGAATGGGACATCTGCTCCATCATCAGGATTAACAGCAGACTGCTTTTAGAAAAAAAATGAAAGCCCGTTAAAAAAAAGTTTAACGGGCTTTTTTAACAATTTTTGAGAAAAGGCTAGGATAAAGAGTGTCTTAATTCCTGCTTGTCCTCATCCTCTGCTGATTCATTGCCTTCCCCATTTTTCTCGGACATATTGGCAAAAATGGTAGCAATAATGGTTCCGGAAATATTGTGCCATACAGAGAAGATGGCTCCTGGAACAGCAGCAATCGGATCAACAGCACCTGTCATAGCCAGCTTGTTGGCAAGAGCTACAGATAAACCAGAGTTCTGCATACCGATTTCAATTGCCATGGTCTTTTTCTGAGGAAGCCCCATCTTTAAAAGTTTAGCCATTGAATATCCAAACATATAGCCAAGACAGTTATGTAAAACAACAACTGCAAAAATCAGAAGTCCGGTAGTAGCAAGTTTCTCTGCACTTGATGCAACCACAGCGGCAACAATTGAAATAATTGCAAAGACACTTACCATTGGCAGACAGACAACCACCTGAGATACGGTCTTTCTGAACATAAAATTAAGAAATACACCAGCAACAATAGGCAGAATCACAATCTGAATAATTGAGATGAACATTGAATAAGGATCAATGTTTATCCACTGACTTGCAAAGTAATAGAACAGAGTTGGAGTTACCACAGGGGCCAGTAATGTGGTACATGCGGTAATGGTAACTGACAGCGGAACATCGCCCTTTCCAATAAAGGACATCACATTTGATGCAGTTCCTCCTGGGCAGCATCCTACCAGCATCACACCAGAAGCAATTTCAGGAGGCAGGTTCAGAACCAGAACCAGTGCAAAAGCCAGAGTAGGCATAATGATAAACTGTCCTGCTATACCAACCAGAACCTGCACAGGACGCTTTAGAACCTCTGAGAAATCATGAGGAGATAAGGTAAGTCCCATGCCGAACATGACAACGCCCAGCAGAATAGAGATATAGGCGGCTATAGGTTTGAAAAACTCCGGATTCAGATAAGCAATAACTGCAAAAAATATAACCCAGAAAGCAAAGGTTTTACTGAAGAAGGAACTAAGATGTCCCAGATATGAAATTAGTTTTGACATTTTTACGCCTTATGTAAATTTGTATTGTTTCATTTAAACGCTATTTTTCAATGTCTTCAACTGGAAAAAAAATTTGCTTAAATTTTGTGCATAAATGCTGCTATTACCAAAAAAAAAGGGAAACCTGAAGCAGATTCCCCTTTTGGCTATCATTGAGTAAAAATTATAGCATCATAGGTGCAAATACGAACCCAAGTGCAACGGTAATAGCAATTGCCAGAATACCAGGAATGAAAAATGGATGATTGAATACATACTTGCCAATCTGAGTTGAACCGGTATCATCCATCTGAACTGCACCTAACAGAGTTGGATAGGTTGGCAGCACAAACAGAGCTGACACAGCTGCAAAGCTGGCTACAAGAATATATGCATCACCATTATTAGCTGCAGTCATCCCCAAAGCTGCAATAACTGTTGGAATCAGAGCCTTAGCAGTTGCTGCCTGTGAGTACAGGAGCATACTTGCCAGGAATAAAGCTACAGCCAATACAGGAGGGTAGCTCTTTACGAAATCCACAGCAATATTCTTAATTTCTGCTGTATGATTTGATACAAAGGTATCTCCGAGCCATGCAACACCAAGAACACAGACACAGGCTGTCATACCACTCCTGAAGGTTGAGGTTGAGCTTAATTTACCCACATCAACCTTACATAGAATAACAATGAAGGTTGCGATCATCATCATGAAGCTGATAATTGCATTATCACGGGTTAATGCCAGAACCTTGATTGGCTTGTTGACATATGCACCCTTGTCCAGAGTCTCAATAACCTCAAGCTTCTGCTGGTCACGCAACTGAGCAAAGAGCTCTGGTTTCTCGTTCTCATAGACAGTCTCATAGCCGGTGACAACACTTGGTTTAATCAGACCAACGTTGTTACTGATAGCTGAAGCATAGAATACAACTGCAAGCACACCGATTAAGAAAATAAGAACAGAACGCTTGGCATGTGGCTTTAACTGTATTTCCTCGTGCTTTACAGCCTTAGAAACTTCACCTGCCTCAAGACGTCTTATGTACTCAGGATCCTTACTTAGGTCCATCTTACAGAAGATATTCATGATGAGTGCCGTTAGCATACAGCCAAGATATGTGGTTGGGATCCAGATTAGCAGCAGTGTTGGATAATCTATACCTAAACCGCCTAAAGCCAGATCACTTGCCATGAAGACAACAGCTGCAGAAACAGGAGATGCGGTAATAGCAATCTGAGATGCAACCACAGCAATTGACAGAGGAACACAAGGACGAATATTCTCACCCTTTGCAACTTCTGTAATAACCGGAATCATTGAGAATGCGGTATGACCGGTTCCTGCAAACACAGTCAGCAGCCAGGTTACGGTTGGAGCCAGAAAATTGATGTGTTTTGGATGGCGACGTAAAACGTTTGATGCCAGCTTAACCAGATAGTCAAGACCACCGGCTTCCTGCATTGCAGTAATAGCTGCAATAACAGACATAATAATCAGAATAACATCCCAGGGAATATTACCTGCCTTAAGACCGAGAAGAGTCAGTGCCACAACGCCTAAACCACCGGCATAACCGATGGCTATGCCACCTAGGCGCACACCTAGATAGATGGCGCCTAAAAGAACAATAATCTCTGCAAATATCATAATATCAATCTCTTAAGAAATTAAACCTAAAAGCTAAGTACTAGCCTTCTCTTTTCTGAGTCATATGTGGATTGAGCATGTTCTT
>AUXO010645701.1_pt1 | contig 18473 bp, 14 predicted proteins | sample 768731 | NCBI WGS metagenome assembly AUXO01 (sample SAMN02715735, study PRJNA202380) | gut metagenome | biome: sheep rumen | host: Ovis aries | place: New Zealand: Palmerston North
GCTTGAACAACTTTCTCTCCAACTGCCTTGGTCATTCCCATGGAATTAATAGGATATGCTGCTTTATCTGTTGATAAGAAAACAACTCTCTCAACCTTATTCTCTACTGCTGCTGTAATAACATTATCAGTTCCTATTATGTTAGTTTTAACAGCTTCCATAGGAAAGAACTCACATGAAGGCACTTCCTTAAGTGCCGCCGCATGAAATACATAATTTGCTCCATACATTACGTCTCTAACTGAATCGATATTTCTGACATCGCCAACATAAAATTGTACTTTATTGGCATAGTCTGGATATCTGGCTTGCAAGATATGTCTCATTGTATCCTGCTTCTTCTCATCACGAGAAATAATTCGAATTCCCCCAATGTCTGATGTGAGAAAATGTTTTAATACAGTAGAACCAAATGAACCTGTTCCTCCTGTTATTACTAAAGTTTTTCCCTTAAATGCGTCTGTAATTTGCATATTGATAATTCCTTTCTATAATTATTTATAAAAAAGCGTGCAAAAATAGAGCCCCAGAGGGGGGGCTCAACATAAAAATAATAGCTACATCTAAATTAACTCGTATCTCACAACACTTATAATGCCTTTTTTCATAATCACATAAATCCCTCAAGTTCAACTAAATTAACAGAACTAAACACCTCATCACCATATAATATGCTTGGTATTATTTCGTCTTCAGTATCTCTTTTTATTTTTCTTCACTTTGCATTAAAAGACTACATTATTTAACTTTCAATATAATTATATATAGCAAAATCTTTTATTACATATCCAAACATGTTATTTTAGCATCTATTTCATATTCAATAAATGTCACTTCAGCAATTAGTACTTTCATTAATTATTCTAATCACAAAAGATTATAACTTGTTTTCTCTTTTATAGCAAAAAACAATATCGTAAAATGCTCCATCTTATTTTGTTCTAATACTATTACAACAATAGTATTAATCCAAGATTAAGAACCCAAAAATTCTTATTGCCTTCTCTCATTCCTTTATTCATCTTTTTATTATCATAAAAAGTCTTCACCTTAAAAAGAACTAATATAGTTACAACAATTACATTATATTCACTCCGACTAATTGCAATATATATGTGATGTCTTTAGAAATTGACAAAAATCTATTATTCCGTTAAAAATATTTTTCATATTCATAACAACCAAATAATTAAATACTACATTTTATTCTTGTTATATATATATACTCTTCCTTTAGATTGTTATAATAGAGAAAAACAAATCTAATATTTCATCCTATGATAAGTAATGTATACTATTAACATAGAAAAAACTCCTATAGTTTTTTAATCACACTAATCAAACAACTCTCCTATCAAAAATGATACTAATATCTATTTTGACCATCTTCATGTATAGAATACTATCTTTATAATCATCCTATTATTTAACAATAAAATCTTTTCATCATCATGCTTCTTCTGATACAATTATATCCATCACTTTGTACGATTCTCACTTATACTTCCAATAGACGCCAAACCATACTGCATACCGACTACATAAATATACTAATAAGTAATACCAGAATCAATATATGTACCATATTTATCTTCTATCATATTTTCAACAATGTTGCGACATACTATATTTATTAATTCAATGTCAGCGACCACTTTACTCCAACAAAGTCATTATCTATCTGACAATTATATACTTTATTTAACCGCCATATAAAGCCATTTCCAAATCTAATCATTAAATCGCACTCTATATATCATAGGCAAGAGATTATCGGATATTCTATCTTTTAAGCTATTGTTTTTATCTACTTCTCAATCTAATCCTTAGTTTTTTAAAAACATAAATATTCCCTTCCTCATCAACAGCTTTACTAACCTTAACGAGTCCTTTTCCACAAACTATAGTTGCGCCACAATCTTCCAATTTCCATACCTTCCCTGGTTGTCTTTTGGAAAAATTTATATCTTCTTCAACACAGCATTCTAAAATTCTAACTACTATATCCCCGACAATAGTTTTAGCACCTTTATATGGATAAGATAATGCCCTTACAAAACGACTTATCTCATCTGCGGACCAATTCCAGTCAATCCAATAATCATCCTCATCTCTCCAAATACTATACGTGGCTTCCAACTCATCCTGTTTATATGATATCAAATTTTCTGAAACGATATTGGAAACCAAGCGTAATGCAAGCTTCGCATACAAAATCGACATAGCTTTTATAGCATCATTAATATATGTTTTTTCGTCGATTCCAAAAGACTCTTGCATAATTATTTCTCCAGCATCAACTTCATCGGTCGCGTAAATCACACTAACGCCAACTTTTCTATCTCCATTAATCATCGCAGTAACTAATGGCGCAAATCCTCTGTACTTTGGCAATAATGAATCATGAAATACTATAAGATTATCCTCTAAATAATTATTAATTTTTAATGGTAACATATAACGCCACGATATTGCGACACAACTTGTTATTTTGTATTGACATATTATATCTATTATATTCTCTTTAATATCTTTCCATTCAAAAAAAGGTATATTATTTGCTTTCGCAGCTTCTTCAATATCACTATAATAATCTTTCTTCATATTGATTTCATGAAAGGATACTACTCCCCCAATATACATACCTTTTTCTGATTCAATCAACGTAGATAATGTCCGAAACCCCTTTTCTGTTGCCAAAAAAAATAATATTTTTTTCATAAGTATTACTTTGCACTGCACTATACATATATTCATAATGCAATACATCCTTTCTACCACATAAGTCTTTATATATCTACCAGCAAACTATCTATGTTATTCTATATCCTTTGAGCAAATAAAAATACATTAATTAAAAAATTTCAAAACACACTTTATTATTCTATCACAATCTTTTTTTTGTATTCCATAATACATAGGAATGCGAACCAGTCGTTCACTTTCTTTCGTAGTAAACTCATCAACGCCATTAAACCTCCCATATTTTAATCCAGCAGGAGACGAATGAAGTGGTATATAATGAAACACAGCTAATATGTCATTCTTTTTCATATAATTAATAAAACGCGTACGCTCTCCTATATCTCTGCATTTCAAATAATACATATGTGCATTATGAACACATTCTTTCGGGATTGTTGGAAGTTCAACCTTTTTATTAATTAAAAGGTTCTTAAACGCATCATTATATCTATTCCATGTTTTTAAGCGATCGTTATTTACATCATCTGCCTTTTCCAACTGCGCCCACAAATAAGCAGCATTAAGATCACTTTGAAGATAACTATCACCAAAATCTACCCACGTATATTTATCAACCTGTCCTCTATAAAACTTTGATCTATTTGTTCCCTTTTCCCTAAGTATCTCCGCTCTTTCTATATAATCTTCATTATTTATTAAAATTGCTCCACCTTCACCCATAGAATAATTCTTTGTTTCATGGAAAGAATAACATCCAAAATCACCTATAGTTCCTAATGCTTTGCCTTTATAAGTACTCATAATCCCTTGCGCGGCATCTTCGACTACAAGTAAATTATATTTTCTCGCAATACTCATTATTTCATCCATTTCACAAGAAACACCTGCATAATGCACTGGAACGATAACTTTTGTTCTATCAGTTATTGCCTCTTCAATTTTTTTCTCATCAATATTCATTGTATCCGGCCTTATATCCACAAATACAAGCTTAGCTCCTGCTAATACAAAAGAATTAGCAGTTGAAGAAAATGTGTAGCTAGGAAGAATCACCTCATCACCTGGGTTTAATCCACATAAAAGTGCAGCCATGTCTAATGCGCTTGATCCACTTGTTGTTAACATTGCTTTTTCAGCCTTAAACCGTTGTTCCATCCATTCATCACATTTTCTTGTAAATGGACCATCGCCACAGATTTTCATATTATCTACAGCTTCTTTCATATATTCAAATTCTTTTCCCACAAATGGTGGTACATTAAATGCAATCATTTTTTCTCCTTTTTGTACAATTCAAAAGGTTCTTACAAAATCAATTGTAAGAACCTTTTCTATATTATAAGTATAGTCGAATAATCTTTAGCCTCTTTAATAATTATATATTAACTCTGTTATACTGTACCAAAATCAATAATACTATCGTCGCCTAGCAACACATTAAAATATGGCGTATACCCATTTTGATTTAATAATTGATGAAAAAGTACAACAAAAGCAACAAGTTCAATAAATATAATACAAATCTTTTTATTATTATTAATTGAGCAGCTATTATTTAAAACTATTCTATCTATTCTATCATTTGCCATTGGAACCAATATAGTACAAAAAATATACGCATTATTTATAAGTCTTCCCATAACAAATTCAAGAGGTATCATAATATATATAATTATTGATATGCTAAAGTATAAATATAAAATACTAATCTTATAATCTTCACCACGAATTCCTTTTATCAAATATGTAATACAAACAAGAATTGCTACTCTAGATGCTAATCCAAAAGAAAACATAATTGGATCTGCAGAAGCATGAACAGTAAGAATACTTTCAACTCTGTTATGAATAAATCCTACTTTTAGCAAAAAGGAAAAAATAATCCTAATCAAAAATGACAAGACTATTATATTAACAACCTCTTTTTTTATGAAAGTATATATTTTATATATAGTCTTATTTTTTACTATATTAAAAACAATCATAAAAAAAAGTGGTAAAACAGCGGATATATGAAACAAAACCAATAATGCTGTCCCTATAATTGACAAAATTTTTTTCCCGCAACAATACACATAAAACCATAACATAGAAAATGTCATAACAATGAATTGTCTATATGTTGATATAGTATATATAATAAACATTGAAGAAAGTAAAAACATAAATAGCAAAAAATCACTTGTATATTTTTTTGCAACATAAAAAATAATAAGCGTTATAAAGGAAAGGAAAACAATTCTAAACAATATATAATCCATTCCTATTCTCACAGCACACTTCATTAAATAATAAAAGCCAATTTCTTTACTATAATCACTAACGCTTATTCCATTTTCAACACTTTCAAAATGTGTATAATATCCATTTATATCCGAGCCATTCAGCGAAAAAGAGTATGTAATAATAAAAATAATAATAAATGCATAATGAATCCATTTATTTCTTTTCAAATTTGTACTATGAAAAAACAAACACATCAAAGGAAATAAAACGAATATAATTTCAATATTGTATTTCACAAATGCCCCCTCAAGGATGTATTTTATTTAAAAACAATCTAACATATAAGTAATATAATCTATGCTTTGTAATTATCCAGTATAAAAGCGTAAGAATACTATATATTATTACACCAAATAACACTTTGATAATAACCGACGCCCAAATATTAATTACAAGACTACTTATTAAATTAATAACAAAAAGCATACAAATACCTATTAAAACATATGCAATAATATCAAGTATTAGTTTTTTAAAAAGACTTTTTTTGTACATTCCAAATATTTGAATAACTAACGCAACTATCTCTGATGTAATAGTTGCAATAATTGCTCCTAATGCTCCATATAAAGGAATCAAAACAACATTAAACAGAATATTAACCCCTGCTCCTATTGTAGTAGCTTTTATATAAGTTTTTTCTTTCTTTTTCGGGACTAAATACTGCATCCTTATCGAATTAGATAAACTCTTGATAATAAGAATTGGTGAAAAAATAACAATTAACTTCACACACTCACTATACCCCTCTCCAAGAAAAATAGGAATAAACTGATTAGCAATTCCTATAATTCCAAAACACATAGCAGTACCAAGCATTGTTATTCCACTCAAACTATCGTAAAAAAAATGTATAGCCTTATCATCATCTACTTTAAATAACACAGTCATACGTGGAAGCAAAACAGTTCCTATTCCAGTTATAATTGCAAAAGGAACATTAATCACTTTATCAACATTATAATAAAAACCGGTTTGCTCATATGTGCTAAAAATGCCAAGCATCACTTTATCCATGCTATTATAAATTGTCATAGCTACAATCGGAATGAAAAGCATTATATTGGGCTTAATATGCTTTAAAACAGATTTGATTCTCACATTTCGAAAATTAATATACCCCTTTAATAGCAGTTTTAGCCAAAGAGAAAAAAATACTAAAGATGCGCTTAAAAGCATAATAATAGTATATATATATAAGTCATTTGAGCTTTTAACAAAAACAAATAGTGCTACAACAGACAAAACTCTGAAAAAGAAACTATAAGTGACAGTAGTTTTAAAATCTTCTTCTCCAAAGAAAAACCAAGAAACATCAAAAAAATATCCAAACAAAGTGACTAACTGTAAAAAAACAATACTTTTATTATCTGTAGTAAAAATACATAATATCAAATAGGCTAATGTTGCAAATAAACATGAAAAAATCTGTAATAAATATATTTCATTTAACAACTTCTTTTTTTTTTCTAAATCATCTTCAGATGCAATGGTTCTTGTACCATAATTATATGTCCCTAGCAACTCAAACAATGTAAAAAAAGAAGCAACAGAAGTAGCATATGAAAAAACGCCTATCGATGTTGCTCCTAATACTCTTGCAATATACGGAGTTGTAATAACAGGAATAATAGTATTAATTATTTGGAGATATGTTTGTAGTCTTAAATTCTTAAATAATGAAGTTTTCATTAATCAGCCTTTCTATTTTTACAAATCATAAAACGCTATTCCCAATTTAATAAACTATCTGCGAAATCCTCAAACCCATAATTGTTGATTGCTTCTAGTCGACATATTTCAGAAATTTTTTCATCTTTTTTTTCAATTCTTTTAATCTCTTTAACAAGCTCAATTGTTGATACTTCTTTGACTAATCTTAAAACTGGATAATCAGACAAATATGGCATACCCGATACATTGAATGCCATAATAGGCGTGCCACAGCTCATTGACTCAACACATGCATTGGGCAAAGCATCATTTATACTTGTGCACACATACATGTCTGCAGCAGAATATATTTGTCGAAGTTCCTCTTGATTAGAAACATATGGTATTGCAATAAAGTTTTCTAAATTTACTTTTTCCTTACCATCATATCCGACATTCACAAAAACAAATCGCTTGTCGTCCAATAAGCATTTCGCAGCATCTAAAAAATATTCAACCCCCTTACGTTCATTTGAAAATGGAGCAACATTAATAAGTATTATCTTATCCTGAGTTATACCATAATTCTCTATAAAATAATTGCGATCTACAGGATAATAATACTCTGTATCAATCCCTGTATTTTTTACATTAAAGCTATAATCATATAATAAAGATGATTTTTTTGCATTCTCCACTATGTATTCTACAGATGTAAATCTAATATTGTTCTTAAGTTTGTTATAGTATAATTCCTTATCTTTATATTGAATATCAACACTACGATAAATATCACACCCTATGCACCTATCCCAGTATTTATTGCATCCATACGTATATGTACAGCGACCAGTATAGGGATATTCATCACACATAAACATATCTATCTTAATATTCAATTTTGACATTTCATTAAAAAAAAGCGGAATATTTAGCCAATGTCCATGCAAGTTTAATGTAATTAACCTATCTGGTTTGAACAAAATAATATCTTTTATGATTCTTTCTGTATATAAATTAGAAAAGTACCCCTCTTTTCCAGTTATTTGCGACAGTATATAATGTAAAACATTATCTAAAAAGGAACCATGTTTAACATATAGTTCATTATTATGTTTTTTTCCTCTACCATGAAATATTTTGCAATTATGCCCTTTTCTCGAATATAAATCCGCAAGTTTTGTCGCAATTTTCCCAGTACTACCTTCAACACCAACAACATTTATTATTGCTATTTTCATAATTGATTCACCACAACCTATCATCATTTTTACTAAAGAACCATTCTTAATTAAGTCGCATTTTATAATTATCAGAATAAAACTCAAACAATTTATTATATCTTCCGTAAAAGGTTACATTATTATGATTCTAAATATTCCACAAAAGCTATTTTATTCTCTATTGGCGTAGTTGTAGGTCTCCCCAAATCTTCTCTAGCACCAATAGAACACTTTACTTCTATAAGCGATAACTCATTTATTGATTTGACTTTTATTAATTCACTATCTAATTCTTCAAAACTATCTACGGACACTGAATAAGGATAACCACATGCTTTAGCAATTGCTACTATATCTAACTCTCCTGCAACAGTTGGCATTCCACCTACCGTTTCGTGTGCTCCGTTATTTATAACTATATGAATAAGATTGGATGGCTGATTAGCGCCAATTAATGCCATTGCACCCATGTGCATAAGAACTGCACCATCTCCATCTATGCACCATACTCTTTGATTTGTTTTATTGAGCGCAATACCAAGAGCAATAGAACTAGTGTGTCCCATTGAACCAACCGTCAAAAAATCATATTTATGACTTTGTCCATTTGCTTCTCTAATCTCAAATAGTTCTCTACTTGCCTTTCCAGTTGTAGATACAATTGGATCATCTCCCGATGCATTTACAATGTGTTCTATTATCTCTTCACGAACCATAGTATTCCTATTCTTATATTCAACTTTCGGTGCATCTGTTAATGCACCTTTTCTAATAATAAATGATACACTTTTACCAGACGAAAGTATCTCTCTAAATTCATTCATCTTGTTTATAAGTTCTTCTTCTGTTGTATCTTTTCCAACAACAAAAGTAGCCACATCCATATCTTCCATCAGTTTAACTGTAATTTCACCTTGATAAATATGCTGCGGCTCGTCCTTTGTCCCAGGTTCGCCACGCCATCCTATGACAAATACAACCGGAATAGCATACACCTTATCACTTAGAAGAGATGCGATTGGATTAATTACATTTCCCTCGCCACTGTTTTGCATATATACAACTGGAACCTTACCTGTCGCCATATAATATCCTGCCGCAAGAGCAGTACAATTACCTTCATTTGCCGCAATCACATGATGCTTAGAATCAATCCCATACTTATTCATTAAATGATTACATAATGCTTTAAGTTGTGAATCTGGTACTCCTGTATAAAAGTCAGCACCTATTATTTCTACGAATCTTTCTACTTTCAATTTATATCCTCCAAATTATTTCTCTGTTTGTGGAAGAATTATCTCTTCTATGATAAACTTAGCAGTCTTCTCAATATTTTCATACGAAACTTTCTTAGGCAAATCTACTCCAAAAGCCTTCTTTACTTTATGAACCATATCATCTGTATATACCAGTTTTCCATCTACAACATCATCAACTCCATCAAGTGCCATAGATTCCCTATTAGCTTTATTCATTAATTCAAAACTAAACACAGACTCATCAATCCAAGCATCAAGATGACCATCTCTATATCCAACTTGTATTGGATAACCTCCTATATTTCCACCAAATCCAGGAGAAAATACTTTCTGATTTTCTCCAGTTTTAATAGCATCTATAATGGCACTTATAATCTGATAATTGCTAGATGCATTCATCATATTTCTAGTCTGATTAACCGGCATAGCGATATGACACAACTTGTATATCTCATCTGAATCAAGATCCTTTTCTTCTCCCTTATAGTAAATCTTAAGTGGAAGTTCAACACCCTCAGTCTGTCCTTCTTTACTTATACACACATCATGAAAATGTCCAGCTGCAAACATCAAATCAACGTTCCAATAATCAGATACTCCCAATATATCAGCCACTGCAAATTTAATTCTAGGAACAAGGTGATTTAGATTACCAGAACCGAAGTCAGGATAAGCCTTTTTTGCGCTTTTTAGCCATGGAATAACAGCATCAGAGTATGATGTATTAATAACTATTGCATTTGTATCAGCATTATCACAAGCTTCCATTACATTTTTTGTAAACCTGATTGCAAGAGGCGTCCAAATTCCGTATGCTCTTAGATTAGACCATGAAATACTTCCATACTTAAGTCCAGGATAAGCTCGACTTGAGTTAACAATAAAGTCCGGCTCATACTTTTGTATTACATTAGTAACGGAATTAATATCATTAAGGTCAACTCCTCCTTCAACCATTATCTGAGATTTATTCACTCCACGTATAAGGCCTGCTACTCTTGTTATATTAACCTTAGTTTGCATCTTCTCCACATCTCTGCCTACTACTACTATACTAAAAGACGAATCATTTCTACTAATAAGATAATCTAGTAAATATCCACCAACACTTCCCAGACCAATAATCATGACCTTTATATTATTTTTTTTAACATGATTTTCTACTACTTTTAGTCTTTCTTTTAATGATTTCATCTATCTTCTTCCTTCCAATACTTAAGTATCTTCCTATAATCATCTCTCGTATTACAGTTTGTCCATCTCACTAATGGAATCAACTCAAACTCATTACTGCTACACATGTCAATATAGTTTTGAATAATTATTAGGTTTGTTCCTGACTTATAATCTTCATAAAACTTTTTGTTTGCAATACTAAGTTTCTTAGTATCTCTAAACTTCCAAACCTGCCCCGAATTTAGCATACAAGAAAAAGATTCTTCTATCTTAAGCAGTCCATGACTACTATTAAATGCATATTTGTACTGTTCTTCTCGACTTTTATATAAAACCACTGCTTTATTTGCATGGATTGGTTCATATGAGTATGTTAAAACATTACTTCTAGAATTAATCACATCGCAAAATGATTCTTTATCTACATCCAAGTCACCTTCTACAAATAGTATTTCATCAACATCTGAATAATTACTAAACACTTCATTTAACCCAACATACAAACTATATCCAGATGCCAAGTCAGCATAATGCTCATTATATACAAGTACAATCTTATCTTTCATTTGATGTGTAAGATTATCACAATACGCTTTAACTTCCTCATATTTATTACCGCCGACAAGAATTATCTTGTCAGCATACATGCATTTCTTAAGTAAATGATAAAGCAATGTATCTCTTGGATTATCCTCATAATATATTATCTTATGCCTTTTCTCTTCCTCCGGAATACCTTCGTTAAATCTACTAGATACACCAGCTATAGTTATTATTGCTACTTTCATTCAAATCCTTCTTTATAAATAATTAGCCACACACTCGTCGAGCCCTTTATCTAAAAACACTTCTGGTTTCCAATTAGTTCTTGCTCTTATTTTTTCTGTTGAAAGAAGCCTTCTTTCTGGATCGGATTCGCGATACCCTTCAAATTCAATAATAGGTTTTGTTATTCCCATCTTTTTTGCACACATTTTTGCCAAATCAATAATAGATATTTCTTCGTCTGTAGCGACATTATATACTGTGCCATCAAGTGCAGAATCTGAATTTACGAGCGCAAGAACGGCACTACAACTATCATAATTATTAAGAAATGTTCTTTTATTCTTTCTCGAATTCTCAAGAAGAACTACTTTTCCATTTTCTTTAAAACTATTAATGATAAATGGAATAATATGTTTAGGATATCTTTCGTCTTTGCTATATACATTAGCAAATCTAATAGAACATCCTTTTATCTTTCCTTCATCAACAGCATCCTTCATAAAGAATTCTGTAAGAAGTTTTCCAGTAGCATAGCTAGTTCTTTGACTATGTTCAGAAGTCGCCATTGTTATATAATCATTTTCTGACACGCCACCATTCTCATTCCATGAATCCATTGAATATACCTCTGAAGTAGAACAATTAATATATTTTTCTGCCCCTACTCGAATGGCTTGCTGTAAATAACTATTCATCCCTTCCACATTAGTTTCAAATGTTTCATAAACATGATAAAAATGCTCTGTATGAACAACAGCTGCGCAATTAATATATACAACTTCATCGTACTTTGCCATCAATACTTTGACTCTATTTTCAAAATCTTGCATCTGTTCTTTATTGTTGATGTCGTACTCAAAAAACTCAAAACGTTCATCACTAATATGGTCGGATACTGTATCAATAGATGATGCATAAAAATTATCAAACCCAAGTATATGATCACTACTTCCCTCTATTAGAATTTGTCGAACCAATTCATTACCAGTCATCCCTGTAACGCCACTTATTGCATATAATCTCTTCATATGTATTCCACCTTTTATAATCGACCCTATATTCCTCTCGTAAGTCTTGTTTTATAAAATTCATCTACCTCATCCGTAAACAAAGATTGCTCAAGCCCCACATCATATTCTACAGTTCTAAGTTCTACTCTCTTTGATGGAAGAGTTATTACAGCATACTGTGCATTAGGATTCTGATTTCGAGGTTGACCAACAGAACCAGGATTAATAAATATTACAGCCTTCTTATTTCTCAATTGTTCACTATCTATTTTGTAAAACTTTGTAAAGCAATTTGAATAATGAGAATGACCACTAAATACTATGTCATACTTAGCGTAGTCTCCTCTAACATCATCTGGTTCAATTGCCTTCCAATAATAATCTTCTATCGATCCATGTACTGCGAGACATTTTAATCCTTTCAAGTCAAATTCCTGAATGCCTTCCTTATTCATAGAGTTATTAATATACGTCACAGTTATATTATTAAGACTTTTTGCCGTATATTTTGCCATAACACGTCCACGATCAGATGAAAGTCTTTCTAAATCTTTATCTACAATTAGCTTTTCATGATTGCCCCAAATATTAACTAATATTTTATTCTTCCAAACTGAATTTTTTAGTTTAATTAACTCCTCAATTATTTCATTAGATCGCATCCCATAATCAATTAAGTCCCCGAGTATTATTATTCCTGAAAAAACGTCATCTCTACTATCAACTATAACAGCATTAAAAGCGCTTAAATTTCCATGAATATCAGACAGTATCATATACTTTTCTTCCAATACTATATCTCCCTAAAAATATGCAAAAAAATAAAAGCTTAAAAAGCTTCTAATTAAACTCTATATCTCATCAATCAATGTAATAATATTCTTTATAGACATTAATCTATCATCAACTTCTTTTGCCCTATGATACTTAAGAATATCTTCGGCAGTTTTTTGCATAGCTGGAAACGAGGATCTAGTAAGCTGATTAGCATATATAACAATATTCACACCATGTTCTGCCAATTCTCGTTCTTTAATCACATTAAAACTACTTGGGACCACTACAAGAGGCGTTTTCTTATCACTTGCTCTGAACTTATCACAGAATTCTAGTATCTCATCCGGATCCTTTTTCCTACTATGAATCATAATTCCATCAGCACCTGCTTCTACAAATGCATATGCTCTCTCTAGCGCATCTTCCATTCCTTTATCTAATATAAGAGATTCAATTCGCGCAATTATCATGAAATCATCAGTCAGCTGTGCATCTTTTCCTGCTTTAATTTTCTCACTGAATTCTTCAATTGTAGCTTGAGTCTGTTTAACTTCTGTTCCAAATAAACTATTCTTCTTAAGACCTTTTTTATCCTCAATAATAATTGCAGATACACCTAATCTTTCAAGCGACCTTACAGTATAAACAAAATGCTCTGTCATTCCACCTGTATCACCATCAAAAATAATAGGCTTAGTGGTTACTTCCGTAATATCTTCTATTGTACTGAATCTAGAGGTCATATCTACAAGTTCTATATCCGGTTTACCTTTAGCTGTCGAATCACAAAGACTTGATACCCACATAGCGTCAAATTGATCAAGTTTTCCATTTTCTCCTTCAACCACAGTCTTTTCTACGATTAATCCCGTAAGTCCACTATGTGCTTCCATTGCTTTGACAATTGGTCTAAGCCCTATTAACTGTCGAAGCCTTTTTCTTCTATATTCTGGCATTGCAAGACGTTCTTTATGTTGTAAATCTATTTTTTCTACTTTAGCATTATGTGTATATGGAACATCTATTATTTGTCCTCCATAATAGGATAGCAATTTTTCAACATGGTCTCTAACTGTCTTTTCAGCTCCTTCTTTCCAATTATCTCCATGAATAACATAATCAGGATGAACTTTCTCAATTACATCATCGTATAAAAGATTATCTTGAAGTATTACTTCATCAACATCATCTATAGAACTATATAATTCTATTCGTTCCTGTTCTGTAGTTGTTGGAAATTTCGTACATCTAATCATCTCTTTATCACTAAGACAACCAACTACCACTCTTCCGTATTTTTTTGCATTATTAATAATATTTAGATGTCCATCATGTATGACATCCGTTGCGAAACACGTATAAATCGTTTTCATTATAGAACTCCCTCTCTACCTATAGTTTTATATTAATATAATTAATTTTTTAATAAAACGTTGCCATTATTTTTTTAAGTAAACTCTTCGAACTATTACAATGACCTAACACATGCATAGCAAAAATTTGGTTTATTATTAATGCATATACATCTTATACTAGAAATATTCTATTGGGTTTTTATTAATTACATTATTATTTACTTATATCTAATACTACCTGCATAAATGACTATAAATGATACTATATGCTTTATCAATCGAATAATTCTCCCTCAAATAATTAAAAGCATTTTCACCATAATCAGCGAATGAATCATTTAAAATATGTTTAACCATTATTTTAAAGTTTTTACTATTATTGCTCTCACACCACCAACCAAACTCCCCCTTAAAGACAACTTCTCCTACATCTGTATTAGAATCTGTAACGGCTAAAACAGGTAGCTTTGCCGACATATATGAAAGCAAACGACTCGGAAAATTAGGTATCGTAAATCTATGATCTAGAAAAACAAGACCAACATCACAGGCCCCTATCATTTTATCGTAGTCTTCTTTCGGAAGCATATTCATTAGTTTAAGATTTTTTTGTTTAGACGATTCTACATAATCACTCAAAACCGAGTACTCAGTTCCCGTTCCAACTATAAGAAAGAACACACTATCAAGATCGTTACATTCTTTCATGCATTCAATAATAAAAGGTATGTCTTGTGGTTTGCCAAGATTCCCCCCATATACAAAAACCTTTTTATCCTTAGGAATATTATATTTTCTTCTAATAGACATCTTTTCTTCATATGAACAACTCATATCTTTAATGACTGTTGTGTTAGGACATATTTCCACTTTAGAATTATCAATATAAGAATTATGCTTAAGTATATATTCACAATTAGCTTTTGACATACATCCAATATAATCAGAACATTTATATAGTTCTATTTCCTTTTTTCTGAAATACTTATAAATAATGCTTTTGATACCATTTGTACTCAGCATACCTAAATCGACAGCATTCTGTGGAAAAATATCTTTTAACATTAAATAAGTCATCGCATTATCACGTTCTTTAATATATCTTACTACATTTGCAAAAGTAATTGGAGGTGTCGTGTAAATAACCAAATCAAACTTCACATCAGAAAGATATTGCTTAATCGCATTGGTAAATTGTTTTTCAATAAGAATGGTATTTATTCCTTTTTTTACATTTCTTACTTTTTTAAATTCCCCTGTATGAACTCTCAATACATGTATGCCCAACTCATCTACAAACTCAGTTCTCCTGTTTTCATTTTTACAAACAAGCCACACATCGTGTTTTTCAGCAAACTTTTTCAAAACATCCAAATGTACGGAACTCTCGTTCAAATCATAAAACACCCCAAGGGACATGAACATAACTTTCATGCTTGTTTCTCCTTACAGTACTTCTCGCCTTTATACTCCAAATAAGATTTATCAAAATCAACAAATTCATAATTATGATGTACTTCCCTCTTATCAAGGGGTGGCAATTTCATATAATCACCATATGTCAATGACAAATATCTTTTTGTATTTGCCTCTATAGGTACAATAATATCTTCAAATTGAACCCATTTCACCGGAAAAATCCAACTTTTTTTATACCTTATATTTGCTTCATCTCCATACAAACTCGTCAAATATCCAGTTTCATTCATACTTTTCATCTTCTTATAACTTTTTTTTATAATCCTTTTTCTCGCTTTACGCGGCACCACCTTCAAAAGAAATAACGAACCCAATTTCATAAATATACCACGATTTTGAGGTGCAACTCCATATAGCATCAGTCTATATATCATAGAATATAATAACAGTTTTTTAGCACCTATTCCCTCTCTAGGACTATTAAATAACGGATATATATCAATAAAAATCCCATGATTAATGTTACGATTAACTTCTGTTTTTTCAATTAAAGTAGTATTACTATCACGAAGTCTAGTTATCATCAAACCATATTCTAAATCACTCTCATGACTTTGCAAAAAATATCTATCTTGAAACAAATTTGAATTTTTTTGAAGTTTTTCTAAATCATCAATAAGCATATAAACGTCTATATCATCATCCCATGGTATAAAACCTTTATGCCTAACAGCGCCTAAGGTAGAGCCAAAAGCCAAGCAATAGGTTAGATTAAGCTTTTTACATACTCTATCTAACTCTAATAGTATTTTTTTTTGCGCTTGTTGAAGTTTTTTCACCATTATCTTATCGTTCATAATAACTATTTACACCTTTTCTTTACTCCAAAAATATTCCCTTTATACTAATCCTCTATCATGCTAGATATTGTTCTCGAACTATTATAGTATAATCATAATTCTTTCCCAACAATCTTCGACAGCCTCAATCGCTATATCTATCTATTTATCATTCCTATTCTTGTAAGAAAGTAGCATGATATGATGTTTATAATATGATATAGCATTATTTAAACAATTGAATGTTAAACATTTCCCTCAATACGACCTATACTAATGTATTCATTAAATCGCATATACCACTCACAGAACTTAGATGCTCATCAATACTTTTGTATAAACCATCCTCATTCTTATACAATACCCTCTTCATCCCCAACTGTTGTGGTGCTTGAAAATCCTTTTGAAGATTATCTCCTACGTACACTACATCTGCTGGATTAAGTCTCCATCGTGTTAGCATAATTCTAAATGCAATGTCACATGGCTTACGAAACTGAACCCCACCGAGTTCATCCGTTATAATTACATCATCAATTTTATTCCATAATTCTAGCGCATCAAGTTTATTTCTTTGACCCTCAGGCCTACCATCTGTAATAATTCCAACTTTTATGCATTTTTTCTTTAATTTATCAATCAATTCAACAACGCCTTCATATAGATGAATGTCCGGCTTGTTATTACGATACACATTTAGAACAACATCTTTTTCTGCTGTTCTATCAAGTTCGATTAATAGCTCGTCTATAGCTGGCTTGCCTTCTTCAAAGAAATCCCACAATCTATCTTCATACCCACCACCTAAGTAATCAGATACAGCTTTGTATCCAGACTTCACGTATTCTTTTTCAGGATATAGCGTATCATCAAGATCGAATATAACTCCTTTGAGTTTGCTTTTTCCCTCTCTAATACACACAGACTGATCAAAGCGACTATATATAGCACCATCTTCAATGTCAGTCATATAATCTATATCTTCTTTATCTATAAGCTTGAGAACGGTTTCCGCACTTCTTGCACCTGCTTTCATAGAAAGAGGAGCACCACCGCCATATCTAGGATTAATTTCAATAAACCAATCTATTCCTTTTTTATCCCTAATAAGCTGTACAGTTATTGGACCACACGGATGGAAGTTTTTACACAGAATCTTGCTCTCTTCAATCATCTTCTCATCAAGATCAATCCTAGTCTTTAGCACCTCACCTGCTCTTACTTGAATACGTTCACGAGGAACTATGCTTATAGGATTACCAGCCCAATCACAAAAAATGTCTATCGTATATTCCGTGCCATCCACAAATGGTTGAACAATATAATCATCAACTTGATTTGCATATATTTCTAACTCTTCTTCGTTTTCTATCTTATATGCATCTATGCTACTAGAACCATCCTTAGGCTTTATAAATGCCGGATATCCTGCATTATAATCTTTCCAATTATTAACCGGCATAGGCGCATTAAGTCCACAATCAACAAAGAATTGCGATGTATGGTTTTTGTCTCTGCATATCTTTATCTCATCCGGCTCGCTAATCATTACTTTTGTTCCGATTAGTTCAAATTTTTCTTTATTCTCACTAAGAACTAGAAGGTCAGTATCTATTGTCGGGATTAGCAAATCAATATTGTCTTCCTTGCAAATACTCAGAAGTTCATCAATGTATTCTGGTAAGTTCATTGCAACTACTCTTCTAACAAAGTCACAATATGCAAGCGCCGGAGCTGTACCGTTCATATCTGCGCCATATATCTTTAATTCTTTATTAAGTACCAATGCAGCATTACGAAAAGCTTGTAATAATTCAATTCGTCTTCCTACACCTGTGAACAAAATGTTCATATACTAACACACTGTCCCAAAAAACTCCTCCATAGTTGCAGAAGTATCGGAACTTATCCCTTCTTTATTTAACACATTTATTACTGTATCCATGATTATCTTTACGTCATTCTTTAACGTCACATTCTTCGTGTACCACACATCCAT
>AUXO015035308.1_pt1 | contig 18465 bp, 21 predicted proteins | sample 768731 | NCBI WGS metagenome assembly AUXO01 (sample SAMN02715735, study PRJNA202380) | gut metagenome | biome: sheep rumen | host: Ovis aries | place: New Zealand: Palmerston North
TTTTGAGCCTTTTTAAATATTTACTAAAAAATTTCGGGAAGGTATTCAGTGCATGAGAGTTGGAATATCAGCATGCTCAGATGGGCAATTCAAAGAATGGAAAAAACAGAATGAGGAATTAGGAATAATTCTATATAAACAGGGAATCGAGGCAGTGTTTGCAAAACATATTTACGCCAAGAAGGATTCCTTTAGTGGAACGGATAAGGAGCGCGCGGAGGATTTAATGCGCTTTTATCAGGATGATTCTATTGACGCCATATATGATATTTCCGGTGGAGATTTAGCAAATGGTGTTTTAAAATATTTAGATTGGAATGTGATTGCAGGTGCCAATAAAACCTTTTGGGGATACAGTGATCTTACAACTGTAATCAATGCTATTTATACAAAGACGGGAAAATCTTCTGTTTTGTTCCAAATTAAGAACTTGGTTTATGCGAATGGTAAGATTCAGAGAAAGCGATTTGCGGAGTTTATTTCAAAAAAGAATAATGAGTTGTTTGATGTTAATTATTCTTTCCTTCAGGGTGAACAAATGGAAGGAATTGTTGTAGGAGGAAATATAAGATGCTTGCTAAAGCTTGCAGGAACAGAGTATTGGCCGAACATGGACGGTAAAATTCTTTTCTTGGAGGCATATGGCGGTGAGGTTAGCCAGATAGCGGCGTTGTTTACACAACTTGAACAGATGTGAGTGTTTAAGCAGGTAGAGGGAATTATACTTGGAACATTTACAGCATATGAGAAGTCGGAGGCAAGGCAAAGCGTATTTGATTTGTTTGCAGGCCATATTCCGGAGACATTGCCTGTGGCTAAGACCACTGAAATAGGACATGGCACAGACTCTAAAGCGATTGTTATTGGATGCAATATGGAATTGAGGAACTAGAATGGACAGAAAATGGATATCGATTGCGTTATGGGATTTATTTATAAGTTGTAATTTATTTTTTAGATTATACAGTTTTAATTTTCAATGATAGTATTATACAAGCTTATCATAGTGATAGGAATAAATGAAAGGTGCAATTAATATGAGCATAGAAACAAAATGTTTGCATTTAGAAGATGAAGAAAGTAATTGTAATCACTATGGTGCCATAAGTTATCCAATATATCAGACTGCAACTTATGCACATCCGGAGGTTGGAAAAAGTACCGGATTTGACTATTCAAGATTACAGAATCCAACAAGAAAGCAACTCGAGAGGACTGTTGCTTCATTGGAAAATGGTATAGATGCCCTTGCATTCTCAAGCGGAATGGCCGCAATTACAGCATTAATGGAAATATTTAAGCCAGGAGATCATCTTGTTACTGATGCCGATCTTTACGGTGGAAGTATCAGACTTTTTGATAATATTTCTGCGAAGAATGGAATTGAATTTACAAGAACTGATTGCAGCAGTGTGGATATAGAAGCTCTTATTAGAGAGAATACAAAAGCGATTTATATTGAAGTACCAACTAATCCTATGATGAGAGTGGTGGATATAGCAAAGGTTTCGGACATTGCTAAAAGACATGATCTGCTATTGATTGTGGACAACACATTTTTATCGCCTTATTTTCAAAATCCTCTTGATCTTGGTGCAGATATTGTTATACATAGTGGAACAAAATTTTTAGGTGGTCACAATGATACTCTTGCCGGTTTTATAGTGACTAACAAAAAGGATATATCAGAAAAACTGCGTTTTATCATAAAAACGGTAGGCTCAGGACTGGCACCGTTTGATAGTTGGCTTATTCATAGAGGAATTAAGACTCTTGCAATCCGCATGGAAAAAGCTCAGGAAAATGCATTTGCTATTGTAAAGTATTTGCAGACGGAGCCTAAGGTTAAAAAAATATATTATCCAGGAATAGAAGGAACAAAAGGATATGAAGTCTGTAAACGTCAGGCAAGAGGCTTTGGTTCGATGCTTAGCTTTGAAGTAGAAAGTGCAGCACTTGCCAAGCATATTTTGAAATTTACAAGGCTTATTCCTTTTGCAGAGAGCCTTGGTGGTGTTGAAACTCTTCTTACCTATCCATACACCCAGACTCATGCAGATGTACCTGAAGAAGAGCGCATAGCTAACGGAATCACAGACTGTGTGCTTCGAATGTCTGTAGGTATAGAAGCCGCTGGAGATTTGATTGCTGATTTGAAATATGCAATAGATTCTTATGATGATTATGCCGGACAATATGTTTAAGCGAGAATTGAAAATTAAGGAAGTGAATGAAATGGCAGAAAGAAATCTTGATTTTGATCAGATAATAGATAGGCGAAATACAAAATGCATAAAATATGATTTCACTGCAAAAATTGGCTATCCCAAGGATGTTCTTCCTCTTTGGGTGGCAGATATGGATTTTAAGACATCGTCATATGTGGAAGATGCCCTGCAGAAATTGATAGAACATAATATTTATGGTTATACAAATATTCAGAAGGGAGATGGCTTCTTTGAGGCTATCCACCAATGGATGAAAAGACATCATGATTGGGAGGTTTTGCCTGAGTGGCATGTACATACCCCTGGTGTATGCTTTGCAATAGCTAATGCAATTCGTGCTTATACGAAAGAAGGAGATGCAGTTATCATTCAGCAGCCGGTTTATTATCCTTTTAGTAATATCATACTTCAAAATAATAGAAAATTAGTAAGAAGTGATTTGGCTTATGATGGAGAGGGACACTATTCTATAGATTTTGATGATTTTGAGGCAAAGATTAAATCGAATAATGTAAAACTGTTTATCCTTTGCAATCCACATAACCCTGTAGGAAGAGTATGGACAAAAGATGAGTTAGAAAAGTTAGGCTACATTTGCCAAAAACATAATGTCATCGTTTTTAGTGACGAAATTCATTTTGATTTTATATGGAATGGTACACATCATATTTTTCAAGAGATAAAACCAGAGTTCAAAGAATTTACAATCACAGCAACATCACCTAGTAAGACCTTCAATTTGGCTGGAGCACAACAATCTAATATTTTTATTCCAAATAAAAAATTGAAAGATTTGTTTGTGAAGGAATACGATGTCAGCGGACTTGATGAGCCTAATTGCTTTGGAATTACAGCTACAGAGGCCGCATATACCTATGGTGATGAATGGTATGAGGCAGTTAAGATGTATATTAAGTCTAATATTGATTTTGCTAGAGAGTATATAGAACACAATATTCCGGGAGTAAGGCTTGTTCCTCCGGAAGGAACATATTTAATATGGCTTGATTTTAATGATACAGGGATAGATGCAAGAGCATTGGATGATTTGATTATAAACAAGGCAGGACTTTGGCTTGACAGCGGAAGAATTTTTGGGTCTTCTGGTTATGGATTTCAGCGAATTAATACTGCCTGCCCTCGAAGTGTTTTGGCAGTGGCCTTAGGGAGAATCAAAAAAAGTCTGGAGGAATACTAAGTGGATTTTGACGAACGCACAGAGATGGCTGTGAATAAAATATTAAAAAGCTATGATGACAAGAAAGAAATAAATAGAATCGACATTGCCAACCAGCCGGATAAAAAGGCAATCATAGAGATTATTCACAAGCTGCTTAAAATTTTGTATCCAGGCTATTATAGTGACAGAATTTACAGACAGTACAGCCTTCGAAATAATATGGCTGCGACGATTGAGGATGTTATCTTTAATTTAAATAAGCAGATTTTTAATGTTTGCAAATATGGGAATGTATATACAAATCTGCTAGATGATGAATTAAAGGAAAAGGTTGCAGATGTTACTTTTTCTTTTGTAGATAAGATTCCAGAAATCAGGGAAATATTGGAGACGGATATCGATGCATTTTATGAAGGAGATCCGGCAGCATACAGTAAGGCAGAAATACTTTTGTCTTATCCTGGATTGCTTGCCATATCTGTTTATAGAATGGCTCATGAACTCTATTTGCTGGGAGTTCCTGTAATGCCTAGAATTATGACGGAATATGCTCATAGTGAAACAGGAATTGATATCCACCCCGGTGCAACAATTGGAACATATTTTTTTATCGATCACGGTACAGGTATAGTAATCGGAGAAACAACTATAATTGGTAAACATGTAAAAATTTATCAGGGGGTAACTCTTGGTGGACTGACAACGAAAGGTGGACAGGCTATGAAGGGAAGCAAACGACACCCAACGATCGGAAATAACGTAACCATCTATTCAGGTGCATCCATACTAGGAGGAGATACTATAGTTGAGGATGATGCAGTAATAGGCGGTAATGCCTTTGTAACAGAAAGCGTAAGCGAGGGGAGTCGAGTAATATTTGATAATTAGCTGTTGTTAGAAATGAAAGCAGGTGAAGGTATGACAATATTACAACTTAAATATGTTATTGCAATTGCTAGTTCGACTTCAATTAGGGAGGCGGCCAGAAAAATGCTTGTATCTCAACCCGCACTCTCAGCTACGATTCATGAATTAGAGGAAGAACTGGGAATTAAAATTTTTGAACGTAATAATAAAGGGGTATCGTTGTCAGAGGAAGGTAGAGAATTTCTTGCCTATGCAAAGCAGGCTGTCAGTCAATACAAAATAATTGAGGACAGATATATTGAAAAAGATAAAGATAAAAAACATATTTCTGTGTCAATGTAGCATTATGTCTTTGCTGTGCATGCTACATAACTTATATACGTGGTAAGTAATACTTATCACGGGCGATAAAATTCATGAAATTTACAATTACCTATCATTGTGATAGGATTAATCCAATCTATTTAAGGATAATAATTATCAAAAAGAAATCAGCAAATTTTATCAATTGAATTTTAAGGAGGAAAAAGAAATGAGTGAAATTAAAGAGAGCGCATTGGAACTTATTGGAGGAACACCTATTTTAAAATTGAATAGGTATGCAAAGAAAAGAGAGATTACAGAGGCAACAGTACTGGCAAAGCTTGAGTACATAAATCCAGCTGGATCTGTAAAGGATCGTATTGCTCTGGCAATGATTGAGGATGCGGAGGAAAAAGGATTATTAAAGCCAGGTGCAACAATTATTGAACCAACTAGCGGTAATACTGGTATCGGTCTTGCAGCAGTGGCTGCAGCAAAGGGATACAAAGCAATTTTAACACTTCCGGATACAATGAGTGTGGAGAGAAGAAATCTGCTTAAGGCATATGGAGCAGAACTTGTGCTTACTGAAGGTGCAAAGGGAATGAAGGGTGCCATCGCCAAAGCAGAGGAGTTAAATAAAGAAATTGAAGGCTCGGTTATTTTAGGACAGTTTGTAAATCCTGCAAATCCAAAGGTTCATAAGGAAACAACAGGACCTGAAATTTGGAAACAGACTGATGGTAAGGTAGATATATTTATAGCTGGTGTTGGTACAGGCGGAACAATTACTGGTGTAGGTGAATATTTGAAGGAACAGAATCCTAATGTAAAGATTGTTGCTGTAGAGCCAGCAACCAGTGCAGTACTTTCAACAGGAATAGCTGGAGCACATAAGATTCAGGGTATTGGAGCAGGCTTTGTACCAGATGTATTAAATACTAAGGTATATGATGAAATCCTTGCCATCGAGAATGAAGACGCATTTGCAGAGGGAAAAGCATTTGCTAGATCAGAGGGTATCTTGGTTGGTATATCATCAGGTGCAGCACTTAAAGCAGCAGAGATTTTGGCAAAGAGACCTGAGAATAAGGGAAAGGTAATTGTAGCTTTACTTCCAGATTCTGGTGATCGTTATCTGTCTACACCGTTGTTTAACTCATAAAATAAATAAGCCAGGGAGGTGTTTTTTTTGAGTAAGGAAGCAAGTAATATAAAAGGTGATAATTCTTACCTAACTGAAGTGGAACGTTATGTAAAGGATATAAAATATGGAAGCATAACTTTAATTGTTCAGGACGGGAAAGTAGTACAAATTGATAAAACTGAAAAAAACAGACTAAATAACTGACTGGAAAGACCAGAGGTTTTATGCGAATGATTATGAACGTAAAATCTCTGGTCTTTTACTTTGTAGAAGAAATGGATGCCGTAGCCGTTGGAATGGCATAGGTTTGCAAAGCTGAAGTTGGTGGTTCGAATCCACCCGGTATCGCTCACGGTTATTTTATGCCGTAAATAATGAAAAGAGAGTAGGTGAAAAATGAGTAAAACATATAAAGATTTACAAAATTCTCACCCGTGTTTTGGTGGACATAAAAATAATGCAGGAAGAATTCATTTACCTGTAAGTCCGGGATGTAATATTGCCTGCAGATTTTGTGACCGTACTATTAACGATGTGGAAGAAAGACCTGGAGTTACATCCAAGATTTTAAAACCGGAGGAATGTGAGGAAATATTAAGAAAAGCCCTGGAAATCTGTCCGGATATTAAAGTGGCAGGCATTGCAGGACCAGGTGATACTCTTGCATCGGATAATGCCATAAAGACATTTGAAATTGTTAAGGAGAAATTTCCGAATTTGATTAAATGCATGAGTACAAACGGATTGCTTTTAAACGAAAGAGCTGAGGATGTAATTAATGTTGGAATTGATTCTCTTACAGTTACAGTGAATGCAGTTGATCCGGAAATTGAGAATAAGCTTAACGCTTATATCATCTATCATGGAAAAAAAAATGAAGGTGTGGAAGGTGCAAAGATTCTGATTGAAAACCAGCTGGCGGGAATCAGAAAGGTGGCTGCAGCTGGAATTACGGTTAAGGTTAATACGGTGCTTGTACCAGAGATAAATGGAGATCATATCGAAGAAATTGCAAAGACAGTAAAAGAAGCAGGTGCCAAGATTTACAATATTATACCTTTGATACCGCAACATGAGTTAAAGGATTATAAGGCTCCGGGATGTTTAGAGATTGAAACGGCTATAGCAAAGGCATCAAAATACATAGAAGTATTCAGGCATTGTCAGCGCTGTAGGGCAGATGCCGTAGGAGTTCCGGGTAAATCAGAATTTGGTGATCAGGTTTATCAAAGGAGACTGAATGTAAAGGAGACATTTTCACATGGATAAGGATGAATACAAAATAGCAGTGGCATCTAGTGATGGAATAGTAGTGAATAATCATTTCGGACGGGCAAAGGAGTTTTATATTTATCAGATAGATGAAACAGAACAGCTTCATTTTTTAGAAAAAAGAAGCCTTATTCCTGTATGTGAGGCGGGCAATCATGACAATGAAAGATTAAGGGAAAACTTGGAAGAACTTAGAGATTGTAAATACCTGCTAGTTAGCAAAATAGGAATCGGAGCCACTAATATGGCTAAGAGTTTAGGAATTGAAAGCTATGAAATCCCGGGAATTATTGAGGAATCCGTAGAACAGTTAATAAAGTATATCAAAATAAAAAAACTATTTGAATAGAAAGGGAATACCAATGGGTGAAATTAGACAAATAGCAATTTATGGAAAAGGCGGAATTGGAAAATCAACAACTACACAGAATCTAACAGCTGGATTGGTTGAACATGGAAAAAAGGTTATGGTAGTTGGCTGTGATCCAAAGGCAGATTCAACAAGACTTCTTCTTGGAGGATTGGCACAGAAAACAGTGTTGGATACCATTCGTGAAGAGGGCGAGGACATTGAACTTGACCGAATTATGAAAGAAGGTTTTGGTGGAACAAAATGTGTGGAATCAGGCGGACCTGAGCCAGGCGTTGGATGTGCAGGAAGAGGAATTATTACATCCATCAATATGCTTGAAAATCTTGGTGCATATACAGATGATCTTGATTATGTATTTTACGATGTTCTTGGCGATGTCGTCTGTGGTGGATTTGCAATGCCTATCCGTGAGGGTAAGGCGAAAGAAATCTATATTGTAGCCAGTGGAGAAATGATGGCACTTTACGCTGCTAATAATATTTCAAAGGGTATTCAAAGATATGCGAGAACAGGTGGAGTAAGACTCGGTGGAATTATCTGTAATTCAAGAAATGTTGACAGAGAGCTTGATTTATTACGCGCATTTGCAAAAGAATTAGGAACAAAGCTTTTGTATTTTGTACCAAGAGATAACATTGTTCAGCATGCCGAGATTAACAAGAAAACAGTTATTGAATACAGACCTGATTCAAACCAGGCACAGGAGTATAGAAATCTTGCACAGGCAGTTATAGATAACAAGGATTTCGTAATTCCGACTCCAATGACTCAGGAACGACTGGAAGAAATTCTCATGGAATACGGAATGATGGAACTTGCTGACGATTATAAGATTTAATAATAAAAAATAATTTTAAAATTAAATAAGGCTGACTGGACAACCAGAGGTTGGATAAATAGGAGGAAATTATTATGGCAATTTATAATTCTATTACGGAACTGGTTGGAAAAACACCACTTTTAAGATTGAATGGATATGAAAAAGAAAATGGACTTGACGCACAGATTATCGGAAAAATCGAATATTTTAATCCAAATCAAAGCGTAAAGGATCGTATAGCCTTAAATATGATTGAAACAGCTGAAAAGAATGGAGAGTTAAAAAAAGGCGATACAATTATCGAACTAACCAGTGGAAATACAGGTGTTGGTCTTGCTGCAATTGCTGCGGCAAAGGGATATGACTTCAGAGTATATATTCAGGATCAGGTTTCAAAGGAACGTTTTCAGGTTATTCATGCCTTGGGCGGAAAAACAGTAAAACTTTCTGAAGTACCTGAAATTGTAAAAAGTATTGAAGAAAATGGACCTGATTTTGTTGAGTGTGTAAAAGCACTGGAAAGGACAGTGGCCAATGAAGAAAATATCTGGTTTGCAGACCAGACAAGAAATCCTGAGAACCCTAATATTCATTATCTTACAACAGGACCGGAAATCTGGAATGATTCTGATGGAGATGTAGATATATTTGTAGCATGTGTTGGTACAGGTGGAACACTTTCAGGAGTCGGAAAATATTTAAAGGAGAAAAATCCTAACATAAAGATAGTAGGAGTTCAGCCTACACCGGAATCCTTCCAGACTCCTGAAAATCCAGACCAGGAGGAAATTACGGGTGTTCATCCTTTTGAAAATACAGAAGAGAAATATATTCCAGCAAATCTGGATCGAGGTATTTACGATGAATGGTATGAGGTTAGCACACTGCAGGCATATAAAGCGGCTCAGCTGGTAGCTAAAAAAGATGGTATTCTGGTCGGAGCATCTTCTGGAGCAGCCTTGCATGTGGCAGGCGAGTTAGCCAAGAAACCAGAAAATAAAGGTAAAAAGATAGTAGCTCTTTTTGCTGATACAGGACTTAGATATTTATCAACAAGTTTGTATCTCAGTCAGGAATAAAACTCCGGCTGAGATACAAGCTCCGTAAGCGAGAGTTAAATATGAAAACTATAAAGGATAGGAGAGAATGATATGCCTGTGAATTTGTCAAATTCCAACATTGCTACAAGAGAAAATCGTATTGGTTCAATTACCGGCTATATTGGAACTTTAAAAGATTTAGCAACCCAGAGTGAATGCGGAACATTAAAGGGGTGCGCTAGATGCTTTTCCCAGTCAAGTACCTGTCTTTCAATGTGTGGATTATCACAGTTAGCAGGGATTCGCGATGTTGCTATTATTCATCATGGACCAGCGGGATGTTCTGTTACAGGAGCAGGCTCATATTATATGTCAAAGGTTATGTCAAAAAAGAGAGGTGTAACCAGTGACACTGTATATGTTGGAACAGATATGAATGAAAATGATACTATTTTTGGTTCTACAGAAACACTTCGAAATGTCATTTTGGAAGTAAATAAAAGATATAAACCAAAGGCTATTTTTGTATCTAGTTCATGTGCAACTGGAATTATCGGAGAGGATATTGACAGCATTGTAGATGAAGTCAGAGAAGAAGTGGGAGTACCTATTGTAGCAGTACATTGTGAAGGTTTCAAGTCAAGAATATGGGCAACAGGCTTTGATATCTCTGACCACGCTGTTCTGCAGGAGATTGTTCAGCCGCCAAGAGAAGGAGTAAAGACCAATAAAATCAATTTCAAGAACTTTTTCGAGAGTGCACGTCCGGAGATTATTGAGATGTTCAAGAAATTTGATTTAGAACCGGTATTTTTATACTGTAATTCCACAGTTGAAGAATTATCTCATCTTTCGGAAAGCATTGCAACAACATGTATCTGTGGTACCTTAGGTAATTATCTTGGAAATGCTTTGGAAGAAAAATATGGTGTTCCATATGTAAGAAGTATTAATCAGTGTGGTATCAAGGGTTTTGAGACCTGGCTTAGGGAAATCGGAAAGGTAACCGGAAGAAGTGAAAAGATAGAAGCTTATATTGAGGAGCAGCGTGCAATCTACATTCCTCAGATTGAAGAAATTAAGAAGGAACTGAAAGATCTTACAGCAGTTCTTGGAATGGGACCAGGCTACACCTTCGAAGTATCTCGAGTATTAGATGAACTTGGAATTAAGGTGGTCTGGGCGCTGGCTTGGCATTATGATAAGAAGTATGAAAACGGTGATGTACCGCCTTCTATGAAATATCTGTTAGATAATGATATTGATTTTGAAGCCAGCGTTGCGGACCAGCAGAATTATGAGGTTATGAATATTCTGAATAAATATCATCCGGATATGTATTTGTCACGTCATCCGGGTTCTACCGTATGGGCAATCAAGAATGGAACTCCGGCAATCTATGTAGCTGATGAATACATGATATTTGGATATAAGAATACTTTGGAATTTGCAAAGACTATTTTAGATGCAATCAGAAATCGAAGTTTTGAGCAAAATTTGGCGAAGCGTTCAAAATTGCCATATACAGACTGGTGGTACAAACAAAATGTGGATGCATTTTTAGAGGAGGCAAAGTAAGATGGCAAAACTTTTAGATAAACAAAGATATAAATGCGCGCTTGGTGCCATGCAGACCGTTCAGGCAATTGACAGAGCATTGCCAATTCTTCACTCAGGGCCAGGATGTGCCCAGAAGCTTTCAGAATCCATAGGAAGTTCAGGATATTTCTCGCCAAATATTTTTCCATGTACCAGTATCAACGAGAAGGATGTGGTATTTGGTGGAGTAAAGAAGCTGAATTCTACAATTGAAAATGCATTAAAGGTTGTTGATGCTGATTTATATGTAGTTCTGACTGGATGTATTCCTGAGATTGTAGGTGACGATTCCGGTGAAGTGGTGTCAAGATTTGCAGATGCTGATAAGCCTGTTATATATGCACCAACAGCAGGCTTTAAGGGAAATAACTACAAAGGACATGAACAGATAGTAGATGCAATTGTTGACCAGTATTTGAAAAAAACAGACAAAAAACAAAAAGGTCTTGTAAATATCTGGGCTGATGTTCCATATCAGGATTTATTCTGGCTTGGTAATATCAGAGAACTCGAAAAACTAATCAAGGAATTAGGTCTTACACCGAATACAATCTTTGGATTTAAGCGAGGCATCGATAATATTAATAAAATTCCTGAGGCAGAATTTAACCTGCTGGTATCTCCTTGGTTAGGTCTTAGCAATATGAAGAAGATGGAACGAAAGCTTGGCATACCTTATCTTCATTATCCTACACTTCCAATAGGTGCAACAGAGACAAGCAAATTCCTAAGAACAGTTGGAGAATTTGCAGGAGTAGATAAAGAAAAGGTCGAAGCTGTAATAAAAGAACATGAAGATTACTATTATTATCTGATTGAGAGATATGCAGATTTATTCCTTGAGAACCGTGTTATCAATAAGCAGTTTACTGTGATTGCTGATGCGCAGTATTCACTTGGTATTACAAAATTCCTTGCGAATGATCTTGGACTTGTTCCTGCGAAGCAGTTTGTCGTAGATGACACACCTAAAGCTTACAGAGACCAGATTACTGAGGAATTTAAGAAGCTTAATTTTGGACTTGAGGCAGAGGTTTCATTTGAAACAGATGGATACAAAATTCACCAAGAGATTAAGCAGCATGATTATAATGGCTATCCACTTATTCTAGGAGGATATTATGAAAAGGAAGTTACCGAAAAGTTGAAAGGAAATTTCCTTAATATATCATGGCCAGTACAGGATAAGGTTGTGTTTGATGATTTTTATGTGGGATATACCGGTGGAATTCGATTAATTGAAGATATTTATACAATAGCGGTTCAGAGATTTAATTAAAAATGTTATAAAAGCTGCCTGTAAACTTTATTTGGGGTTTACAGGCAGTTATCATTTACAGGAGGTGTTAGTTTGGCTTATAAGATTGCAGTTGGTTCTTCAGATGGAACTTATATAGATTTAAAGTTTGGTGAAGTTACAAAATTTCTTATTTATGAAGTGTCTGATGAAACCAGGCTAGTAGAAGAAAGAATCGTTCATAATGATACAGAAAATAATAGTGAAAATTCAGGCAATATATCGGGCTGTAGGAATGAAGGATGTGGTGGTAACGGAGGTGGATGTAATGGCTCTTCCGATGTAGTTTCAAAGGTAGAGCAGATATCCGATTGTCGATGTGTGGTTTGTAAAAAAATCGGATTTCAGGCGCAAAAACAATTCGAGAAAAAAGCAATATCCGTGTTTGATGTGGAATGCGAAATTAGTGAGGCATTAGAAAAAATCACTTATTATTATGGGAAGATTGATAAGCATGAATCATTTAGAAAATAAGAGCAATTTACAAGGACAGATTGTGGAATTTCCCACCAAAAATAATCATTGCCGTGTATGTGGAGAGAACGCAGACAACCTATTGACAAGATAGGAAATAGGAGGCTACTTTAATGAGTAAAAAAATATATCTAGATAATGCGGCAACTACTGCGGTTGCACCTGAAGTATTTGATGCCATGAAACCTTACTTTTGTGAGGAGTACGGCAATCCTTCAAGTGCTTATGAATTTTCAGGTAAAATAGCAGCAAGAGTAGAAGAAGCCAGACAGACAATAGCAGAATCAATTGGAGCTAAATCCAAGGAAATCTTCTTTACAGGTGGTGGAAGCGAGTCTGACAACTGGGTTATAAAGGGTGTAGCAGATGCACTGAAGGAAAAGGGAAATCATATCATTACAACAAAAATAGAGCATCATGCAGTTCTTCATACCTGCGAATTTTTGGAAAAGCATGGATATGAAGTGACGTATCTTGATGTAGATGAGAATGGATTAGTAGATCTAAAAGCTTTAGAAGCAGTAATCAGACCGGAAACAATTCTTGTATCTATTATGTTTGCAAATAACGAAATTGGAACCATAGAGCCAATTGCTGATCTTGGCAGAATTGCTCATGAGCATGGAGTATATTTTCATACTGATGCGGTTCAGGCCTTTGCTCATGTACCAATTAATGTAGATGAGATGAATATTGATATGCTTTCAGCAAGCGCCCATAAGATTCATGGCCCTAAGGGCATAGGACTTTTATACATCAGAAATGGAATCAAGATTTCGAATCTTATTCATGGTGGTGTGCAGGAGAGAGGCAGACGAGCTGGAACTACCAATGCTGCTGGAATTATAGGTTTTGCCAAGGCTGTAGAGCTTGCAAATGCTCATATGAAAGAAAATATAAAATATGAGACTGATTTAAGAGACAGACTGATTGAAAAGGTTCTTGAAGAAATTCCGTATACAAGGGTGAACGGAGATAGAAAAAACAGATTATCTAACAATGCAAACTTTTGCTTCCGTTTTATAAAAGGAGAATCATTACTCATTATGTTGGATCAGAAGGGAATATGTGGTTCAAGTGGAAGTGCCTGCACATCTGGCTCACTTGATCCATCTCATGTACTTCTTGCAATAGGACTCCCACATGAGATAGCACACGGGTCATTACGATTGACATTATCTACTGAGACATCGAAAGAAGACATTGACTATACAGTAGATGCTCTTAAGACAATAGTAGAGAGACTTCGAAGCATGTCACCATTATATGAAGATTATGTAAAGAAGAATCACGTTATAGACAAAACCTATAACACATGAAATGTAATACCAATTATACAAGTAGGTATTAGAGTGATAATATATAGCTACCACAAAGATAGTAATTGAAAGGAGCAAACAATTATGAAACGAATGTGTAAAAATTGTAAGTAGTAAGGTTAACAATTATGAATTAAAAATATATTAGATTAAGAAAAGAGGGAAATAATATGAGTAATTACAGATTTGAAACATTAGCACTTCACGTAGGACAGGAAACACCAGATCCAGCAACGGATTCAAGAGCAGTTCCAATTTATCAGACTACATCTTATGTATTTAGAAATTCACAGCATGCGGCTGACAGATTTGGCTTGGTTGATGCAGGAAATGTTTATGGAAGACTTACCAATTCAACACAGGATGTATTAGAAAAGAGAGTAGCAGCCTTAGAAGGCGGTTCGGCAGCACTTGCAGTTGCCAGCGGTGCAGCAGCAATCACTTATACAATTGAAGCTCTTGCAGGAGCAGGAGATCACATTGTAGCACAGAAGACAATCTATGGTGGAAGTTACAACTTACTTGAGCATACACTTCCAACCTATGGCATTGAAACTACCTTTGTAGATGCTCACAACCTTGAAGAACTTGAAAATGCAATTAAGCCAAATACAAAGGCTGTTTACCTTGAAACTCTTGGAAATCCAAACAGTGATATTCCTGATATTGATGCTGCAGCAGAAATTGCTCACAAGCATGGACTTCCACTTGTAGTTGACAATACCTTTGGCGCTGCATACTGGGTAAGACCGATTGAGCACGGTGCAGATATCGTAGTTCATTCAGCTACAAAGTTCTTTGGAGGCCATGGAACTACACTTGGTGGTGTAATTGTTGAATCCGGAAATTATGATTGGAAAGCCAGTGGTAAATTCCCTAATATTGCAGATCCTAATCCAAGTTACCATGGTATCAGCTTTGCAGAGGCCACAGCACCAGCAGCATTTGTAACATATATCAGAGCAATTATTCTTAGAGACACAGGAGCAACCATTTCCCCATTCAATGCATTTTTACTCTTGCAGGGAATTGAAACACTTCCGCTCAGACTTGACAGACATGCCGAAAATACAAAGAAGGTAATTGATTATCTCCTTAAGAATCCTAATGTGGAGCACGTAAATCATCCTTCACTTCCAGATCATCCGGATCATGAACTTTATGAGAGATATTTCCCTAATGGCGGCGGAAGTATATTTACATTTGAAATCAAGGGCGGCAAAGAGGCAGCATTTAAGTTTATTGACAGCTTAAAGATATTCTCAATTCTTGCAAACGTAGCAGATGTAAAGAGTCTAGTTATCCACCCTGCAACCACAACACATTCACAGTTAAATGATGAGGAACTTGCAGCAGTTGGCATCACACAGGGAACAATCAGACTCTCAATTGGTACAGAGCACATCGATGATATTATTGAGGATTTAGACCAGGCATTTAAGGCATTATAAAATATAAGGTCAAACATTTTTATCCATCATATCAAGATATAATTTCAGAAGGATGCATACGAGGTTGGAAGACAGATCGCAACCATAGATGGGGTATTCCTGGGACAGTTAGCGGCTGCGGCTCTTACAGCAGCTACTATTGTAGCGAAGAGACCAGAGAATGCTGGTAAGAATATCGTGGTGATGCTTGCAGATAACGGAATGAAATATTTGAGTACTAATATGTACCCGTTACAAAACAGAGTGCAATAAATAGTACCAATAAAACCTATTGACATCATAGGAATAACATAATAGTTTATTAAGTAATTACTTAAAGAAGTGGAGAATTATTATGACATTGAATCAGTTAATATATGTTATTACCTTGTCAAAGGAAAATTCTATTAATGAGGCTGCAAAAAAGCTATATGTATCACAGCCTAGCCTTACAGTAGCACTTAAAAATCTCGAGGAAGAGATAGGCTTTGATATTTTTACAAGATCAAAATCAGGAATCAGCATTACAGTTAAAGGCAACGAATTCCTAGGATATGCCAAGTCTGTAATTGAACAGTACAATTTGTTGGATGCAAAGTATATTTCTGGCGAAAAAGTAAAGCGTAGTTTTCATGTTTCAATGCAGCATTATACTTTTGCAGTAAATGCATTTGTGAAAATTGTTAATCAGTATGGAATGGACGAATATGAATTTGAAATTCATGAAACCAAGACTTACGATGTAATTGACAATGTAAAAAATCAAAAAAGTGAACTTGGGGTAATTTATGAAAATGATTATAACAAGGTGGTTTTAGGCAAAATACTAAGTGATGCAGGACTGGAATTTATACCTCTGTTTGACTGCAATATATATGTGTATATGAGCAAAGGGAATCCACTAGCAGAAAAGAAGATTATTAAACTTGAGGAGTTGGAGGATTATCCATGCCTAGCCTTTGCACAGGGAGATCATAATTCCTTTTATTTTGCAGAGGAGGTTCTTAGTACCTACAATTATAAGAGACTTGTAAGGGCAAACGACAGGGCAACCTTACTTAATCTGATGGTTGGAATTAATGGCTATACTCTCTGCTCAGGCATTATTTGTGAAGATTTAAATGGAACTGATTATTGTGCGGTCAAATTGGACACAGATGAGAAGATGACTATAGGATATGTAAAGCGAAAATCATCCGTGCTTAGTGAGATTGGGAAGCAGTATATAGAAGAACTTGGAAGATATAAGGAAAAGGTTCTAGAATAGAAAAGAGTTTATTTTATGGGAGAAAGTGCAATACCTTTGGTCAACTAGGTCAGAAGCCTCATACAGAAAAAATACAAGATCACTTTTGGTTCATTGGACCAGAGGTGGTCTTTTTCTATGCCCATTTTTCATGGTCTACAGAATAAGGTTGATTTTACAAGGGATTAGAGCTGTTCGAAGCTTCGTAATTTATCAGAAATTAGACATGGAACGATTATTTACCAGGAATGAGACCGAAAATAATGAAATAGTATCGAAGTTGTTTATCGGTATATTTATATTTGTTTTATTGGTATGGACGCTCTGTTGGTGTGGTGTGTTTGATTTTGATATACAAGTAGCCTCTATCTTTTTATGTATATCAGCGATTTTTTTATTAACGCCTTATGTTTTCATTTATGTATTCCATTTAAATTCCAAAGGCATGAAATATATATTGATTCTTAATCTATCACATTGTCATCTTCCTCATCAGCAACTTCAGCATCTATCATGGCCTGGGTTTCCTCTTCGATTTCACGGTAAGTATCAATAAGATTTGAAATAAATTCACGAGAACTTAATACGCCATCTTCATAGATATTTACTACAGCTCCTATTTTAGTTAATTCATCATAACAACGCCTTACTTTACGAATCCCTGAATCATCAGTGTAGTCGCATGATAAAACAAAATATTCATTATCAATGGCATTTTTAATATCAGCCATAGAAATCATATTATATTTACGTATAATAGAAATACATTTAGCTGTTGAGTTACATGATCTAATTATTAATCCTATTTTATCTAACATATTATTTTCCATTTTAATAACCTCCTAAAATTCTTCTATGTGTTTGATAGGAATACCTGGTAAACTGTTTCTTGTGTTTCCTCCGTCTTCAAAATATAGACGAAGCACCTTGTCTTTTAGTTCTGGTGTGTACTTACTCATAATGTAACATCTCCTTTGTGATAGATTGTATCAAAATATCACTTGCTGTTACAACTTAATTATAGCAGGTCACCGGATATGTATGAGGAATTCCAGAAGCACTTTAATAAATGCATAGAACTCAAGGAAGATCCTATTGAAAAAAGATACATATTAGAATGCTTAAAATTTAAGATGGATGAAGCAAAAAAACTGGTAATAAATAGGCATCCGTATATACGCTGAAAATTGCAAATGGGCCGTATTTACGGTATAAATGTAGCTCGTTTTTTGTTATAATATGTATTTAGGAAAGTCTATCCAGGATATGGATAAAATATTATAAAAACGGAGATAATATTATGGCAGATACAAAGAAAGAACAGGAGCGTGATGAGCTTCATAGAGCTATCTGGGCGATAGCAGATGATCTTAGAGGGAGTGTTGATGGCTGGGACTTTAAGTCATATATCCTCGGATTCATGTTCTATAGATATATATCAGAAAACCTTACTAAGAAGATAAATAAGGATGAGTGGGATGCCGGTGACTTAGATTTTGATTATGCAAAGCTGAGTGACGAAGATGCAGAGATGGCAAGAGAGGATATGGTCCAGACAAAAGGATTCTTCATACTTCCATCAGAGCTTTTCTGTAATGTAAGAAGAGATGCAAAGGATACAGAAGCTACATTTAAGAACAAGGATGGAAATATCCGTAGTGTTGTAGAAAACTTAAACGAAAAACTGGAAATGGTATTTCAGAATATTGAGAATTCTGCTAATGGTAGCGAGAGTGAGGACGACTTCGCAGGCCTTTTCGATGATATAGATGTTAATAGTAATAAGTTGGGAGCTACTGTTGCCAAGAGAAATGATAAGCTGGTTAAGCTCCTTGATGGTATCGGTGAGATGAAGCTGGGAGACTTTCAG
>AUXO016476657.1_pt1 | contig 18464 bp, 11 predicted proteins | sample 768731 | NCBI WGS metagenome assembly AUXO01 (sample SAMN02715735, study PRJNA202380) | gut metagenome | biome: sheep rumen | host: Ovis aries | place: New Zealand: Palmerston North
AAAGCTTTTTGTTTTCCATTTTATGCATATGATGATAGAACAATTAATCTTGTAAAAGAAGCAGGTTTTGAATTAGCTTTCATAGGCGGAGGATATAAAGCATCTAGAAGTACTGATAAATGGCATGTACCTAGATATCAAATACTAAAGACAACTTCACTTGATTCATTCATAAGTATGGTTAATTAGAAAAGAGGTAAATATGTTAAAAATAGTAAAAAATATAGAAGAAGCAAAATATATAACTCATAGTGGAACAATGCATGCAGATGAAGTATTTGCTACAGCTTTTCTAGAATTATATAAAGGAAATATAGAATTATTTAGAACAAGTGAAGTAGAAGAATCAGACTATCCAAATGCAATAATATATGATGTAGGAAGAGGAAAGTTTGATCATCATCAAGAAGATAGACAAGTAAGAGATAATAATATTCCATATTGCTCATTAGGACTATTATGGAAAGAATATGGATTAGACTTTTTAAAAAGAAGAAATATAGATAATTATGAGGAAGTATTTAGTGAAATAGATAAAGACTTTATAGAAGGAATAGATGCTATAGATAATGGAATATTTCCAAAGTACGAAGCAGATTATAAGATGAGAAATTTATGTGATATTATTAAGTTATTTAATCCATCATTTGGAAGCAATGAAGATGAATCAACTCAATTTATAAAAGCCGAACAAGTAGCAAAAATAATATTTGAAGAAGAAATAATAAATGTTACAGGAAGAGTTAAAGCAAGAAAAATATTAGAAAGTAAAATACCTGAAGCAATAAATAAACATTATTTAGAATTAGATGAGTTTATGCCATATGAAGATACAATTTATAATAATGATTCAGAAAAACAAATTTATTTTGTAGTATATCCATCTAATAGAGGAGGATATGCTGCTAAAACTATATATAAATCACAAGATGATCATAATCCAAGAATAAGTTTTCCAGAAGAATGGGCTGGATTAGGAAAAGAATTAGAAGAAGTATCTGGAGTACAAGGAGCAAAATTCTGTCATTTAGGAAGATTCTTAGTAAGTGCTGATACAAAAGAAGCAGCTATAAAATTAGTTGAAATAGCTATATCTAAAAGTGACAACCAATAATTAAAAGGCTTTTCAAAAGTTGACAAACTAAAATATAAAAAGATAATATAAATAAGAGGTGAATATTAAATGTATTCAGGATTAAAAAAAATGATAGTAAAAAATATCATAATAATTGGACTAATATTATTAATAGCAGTAGTATCAACTCATTATATTTATTTTAAATTTAAAAATGAAACTAGAGTTGATGTTAGCTCAGAGTCACTAGATATTACTTTTCATGAAAAAACAGGAGATAGTATTGATATTACTAAAGCTAATCCTGTAACAGATTCAGTAGGATTATCTTTAAATGCATATACATTTACTGTTAAAAATAATTTAACAGAGCCAGTAAATTATCAAATAAGATTAGAAAAAAATATTAAAAAGATATTAGAAGATGATTGTAAAGAATATTTAATTGGAGAAGATTATTTAAAAGTAGCAATTAAAGAAGAAGGAAAAGAAAGTAAAATATATTTAATGAAAGAATTAGAAGATAATCCATTATTAGAAACAAGAATAAAAGCTTTAGGAGAAAAAGAATATTCAATAAGAGTATGGGTAGATAAAGATATAACAGTACCAACAGGATCTAATCTTCATTACCATGGTACAATCAAAGTAATAGAAGAATAGGTGATAATATGAATATAGATTTAAGCTTACTACATACTCATAATATAGAAGAAATAGATATTAGTAATACTTATGATATTCCAAAAGAATATTATGAAGATAGTGATATTTTGGAGTTGAAAAATATTAAAGTTAGTGGTAAAATATCACTTGCCTCATCTGAAGAGGACTTTGATGTCGAAAAAGACTATGCAAAATGTAATATATCAGGAAAAATAGTAATAGAAGATTCTATATCATTAGAGCCTATAGATTATGATTTTGAGATAGAATATGATGATTTTATAGAAGAAAATTGCAAAAAAAATGAAAATACACTTGATATATTCATGTTTTTGTGGGAAAATATTGTACTAGAGGTCCCCTTACAGTATACTAAGGTTAGAGATCTAAACCAATATCAAGGAGATGGATGGCGTTTAGTTAGTGAAGATGAACTAACAAATAACAACAATCCATTCAAAGATTTATTAGATAAGTTTGAAAAGGAGTGATTAATAATGATGAAGTTAGATATCCAAATGTTCGCTGTTCCATTCCGTAAAGTTTCAAAAACAAGAAAGAGAATGAGAAGAAGCCATAATGCTATGGAAGTTCCTGGAATGACAAAATGTCCATCTTGCGGAGAAATTATTAAACCACATAGAGTATGTGCTAAATGTGGAAATTACAAAGGAAAACAAGTAGTAGAAGTTAAAGAAGCTGAATAAGCTTCTTTTTTTTGTTTTATAATTGAACAAAACTTATTTTTTTTATATAATTATAAGAGAATAGGAGAATAATATGAAAAGTAAGTTACGTATAATTATCGAAATAATAATAGGAATAGCAATAATAGCATTATTAAGTACTATAGTAGTAAATGTAGTTAGTTTTGATAAAAAAGCTAATGATGAAAAGAATACAAAAGAGTTAATAGAAAATCTAAATAACTTATTAATTAATGGTGGATCAAAAGAAGAAATAAAAGAATTAACAGGATTAGATGATATAGATGAAACATCACTTATGACAGGAAAAGACTGCTATATGAGAACTAGACTTGATGATAAAACAATAAAAGATAATAATTTAGATAACTATGTTATTATTCAAGATGAATTAGCAACTAATGTAGAAAAGAAAATACAAAGTAATTTTGATTATTCTATATCTAATGTTATAGAAGAAGATGATTATACTCAATATTCAGTACTATTAAAATCATATTACCAAATAGCATATTTACTAGACTTAGAAGAATTACAAAAACAATTATTAGTAAAATCTGCACAAGAAGACAATGAAGTAAATAATTATAAAGCTAAAGTAATAGCACTAAAAATATTAGATAAAAGATTAGATGATTATGTAAATAAAGATGAAAACTGTATGGCTAATCTATATAGATATCAAAATGATGAAGAAAGAAATAACTCATCTCTTTTATCTTATATAAATCTATTACAAGGATTAAATTATAATAATGAAAAGATATTTACAGAGAATCAATTAAATATAACTGAAAGAATGAATACTTATATAAATGAAGCAATAGAAAATAAATTAATAAATGAAAATGTATTAGAATTATAGGTGATGCTATGAAACGACAAATTAATAAAGAAAGAAAAGTACAATTATTTATATTTCTAGTATTATTATTAATTGTTTTAGTTGCTATTAGATATATCTATTTACCAGAAAATACAATGAAGCAAAGAATTACATATTTAACACAATTAATTTCTAAAAAGTCTTCTAGAAACAGTTATATAGAATACATAGGAATAAATGATTTTTCAAATACAAGTATTATGACTGGTAAAGATAGTTTTATAAGAGAAAAGCCTAGTAATAAAGATATTGAAACTCATAGATTAGAAGAATATGTAAAATTACAAGATGAATTAGCAACTAAAGTAGAGAAAAAAATAATAAGTAATCTAGAATACAAACTAGGAGAAATGGCTGATATAGAAGATGATACTATTATCTATCATGTAGAATTAAAAACTTATTATGAAATAGAATATCAATTAGATTTACTAGAATTAAGAGATAAATTATTAGAAGAATATAAAAATAAAAATGAGAGTATTAATGAAGAAATAGCAAGATACAAAGCTAAAGTAATAGCTATGAAATTATTAGATGATAAATTAAAAAATTATGAAAATAGTAATGAATACTGTGTAGCAAATATTTATTATTATAAAGATTCATACAAAACATCTAAATCATTAGTATCATATTTAAATGCATTACAAGGATCTAATTATAACAATGATGTCATAGATACATTAACATCAACTAGAGAAGAAAGAATAAAAGACTATATAGATGATGCAAAAGAATATGGAATAATAAATAATAATATATTAGATTTATAGTTGGTGAATTATATGAAAAAGAATAAGAAAAAGGTAAAAGGTTTTAGTTTAGTAGAACTATTAGCAGTAATAACAATACTAGGTATACTAACACTTATATCTGTAATATCAATTCAAAGAATTATAGTAAAAGCTAGAGAAGAATACTATAATGCCTTAGAAAGAAATATGATTATGTCTGCTGAAAGCTATATAACTAATCATAATGAATTAAAACCTAAAGTAGAAGGAGAAAGTAGAGATATAACTCTAGAAACTTTAAAAAATAATAAATATATAGATGAAGTAATAGATTATTATAAAGAAAAATGTGATGAGAAAAAATCATATGTAAGAGTATTTAATTATAATAAAGAATTACATTATACTGCATATTTAGAATGTCCTAATTATAAGAGTAATCCATTAGAAAAATATGCTAATATCGAGGCATCAATTACATATGATGGTGATTTAAAAGATGCTAATGCTAAAATAGTTTTACAAGATGAAGAATATGGATTGGCTTCATACAAATATGAAATAATGAAAAATAATAAAGTAGTATATCAAAGTGATAATATTCTTTTAGGACAAACAAAATCAGAAATAGTAAAGAATGTTAAAGTTACAAAGTATACACCATCTACTATAAAGATAAAAGTAACAGTAATTAATTCATATGGTATAAGTAAAACTATATCAAAATCAACAGATAAATTTGGAGATAAAGATAATCCTAAATGTGGAAGTATACAAGGAGAATCCACTGAGTGGATAAATGGTACAAGAACAATAACTGTAGAATGTCTAGATAATGTAGAATGTGAAAAACCATCTTATACAAAAGAATTTAAAGATGAAGCAGATGTTGGATATATAACAATTAAAGATACTAGCGGAAGAACAACTGAATGTCCAGTAAATGTTTACATTGATAAAACATCTCCAATTGTTACAGTAAATATCTATAAGAGAAATCAAAATAATAATAAAGACTCAAATATACCTATAAACTCTATATCAACAACATCAACAAATAAAGATGTCTCATTAAAGGTAACTAATAATACAGTAAATGGATGGTTAAATAAAGATAAATATCCTTATGGAGTAATAGTAGAAGGAAATTATAATGATAAATCAGGTATAAACAAAGTAGAATGGCAATGGAATGAAACAAATCTAAAAGAAGATGCATCTAATGTAAAAAACTATCCATCAACTAACTATTCATATGAAATAGTTGATAAGTTAAGTGGTACAATAACAAAAAATGTAACACAAGAAGGATATAGATATGCAACTATGACTATTACTGATAAAGCTGGAAACTCATCAAAAGTAACAGTAATAATTCCAATAGATAGAACAGCACCAACTAATCCAACAACATCTGGAGTATTATGGAGTGATAATAATACAACACCACAGACAATAGCTGGTTTAACAAACTATAATGGAAACTGGAAAAATAAATATGTTTATACTTATCCAACTAATTCTATAGATACTTTATCAGGAATAGATTATTACATGTATAAAACTACAGGAGCAGCAGGAGAACAACAAAATAGAGGAAATAGATATGATGTAAAAAAAGAAGGAACATCAAATATTAGTTATAAAGCCTGTGACAAGGCTGGTAATTGTTCAAACTATGGATCAGAATTAGTAGTAAAAATTGATACAACTAAACCTACAATTACAGCTAACTTATCTAAAGTAGACAATAGCAATCAAAAGGTAGGAGAGTATCAGTCAGGAGAATGGTCTACTAAAAATATATTAGAAGAATTAGTAACATCAGATAATCTTAGTGGTATCAGTAAAATAGAGAGAAGTTTAGATAAATCCACATGGGAAGAAATAACAGAATTATCAAGAACATATACCAAAGAAGAAGATGCAAAATACTACTATAGAGTAAAAGATGGAGCAGGCAATAAAAGCTCTAATCTAAAAATACATATAAAATTAGATAAAACTGGTCCTATATATGTATCTAAAATAAACTATTATGATACATCAGGAACTCATGGAGGAGCAGTAGAAAGATTTGGATGGAATATGTATGAAAATCTATCTGGACTAAATAGAGAAAATACTATATTTGAATACTGCTATACAGGTCATAAAAGAAAGTCATGTGGAGCAATTTGTAGTAAAGGAAATGTATATTCACATTACCCATCAGAACTAAATCCAAGTGATAAAAGATATTTCCAACATGCAACTAAGAAAGATGGTACAGATGGTTCAGTCGGAAATTATGAATTATCTGGAGGAGCAGTAGATAATTGTATTAAAGGATATAAAGTAATAGCTTACTTCAAAGCTTGTGATAAAGCAGGAAATTGTACTAATTCAGGAAAGGTAGAATATCAAAAGTAGGAGGATTAAAATGAAAAATAAAAAGAAATTGATTATAATTGGCTTTGCAATAATATTTATAGTAATTGGAGTAGTATTGGTAATTAATAATAACTACAACAAGAACATGAAAAAAACTCTAGAAAAAGTAAATAGCTTAGCATTAAAAGGAGCAACAAAGAATGAACTATCTAAAATATTTAAAACAGATGATTTAGAAAGTGATTATCTTTTAACTGGTCCAGATTGTTATATGAGATTAAAACCATCAGACGAAAAAATAAAAGAAAATAGTTTAAGCTCATATGTTAAAGAACAAGATAAATTATCTAAAACAGTAGAAAAAAATATAGAAGAAAATTTCTACACATTAATTAGTGATACTACAAGAAAAGAAAATAATGCTACTGTATACAGTGGAGTAGTGAGAACATTCTATCAATTAGAATATCTACAAGATTTAAAAGCAATTCAAAGTTCAATAATTAATGAGTACAAAGAAAATAATGAATTAAATGAAGAAATAGATAACTATAAAGCAAAAATAGTAGCTATGAAAATACTAGATAAAAAATTAGATACTTATAAAAATAAAGATGAATATAGTGGATTTAACGTTTATGTATATGAAGATGATACTAAAACAGGTAGTTCATTTGTAAGTTATATGAACATGCTACAAGGTATTAATTATCATAATGAATATGTAAATAAATTAGAAGATACTAGAGAAGAAAGAATAAAAGAGTACATAGAAGAAGCTAAAAATAATAATATAATTAGTAAAGACAATTTATTAAAAATTTAAGAAGTTTTTAACTTCTTTTTTTATTGAATAAAATATTAAAAATATATATAATAAAATATAGTAGGGATGATGGAAATGTATAAGAAAATGAATAGAAAAGGTTTTACAATGGTAGAGTTACTAGGAGTAATTGTAATACTTGGAATATTATCAGTAATATCTATAGTAGCAATACAAGGAGTATTGGAAAAAGCTAGAAAAGAATATTATAAAACTCAAAAGAATAATATGATAATGTCTACTGAGAGCTATTTAAATTCAAATAAAAATTTATTACCAAAAGTTAGTGGACAAATTATAAAAGTAGAATTGGGTACACTAGAAAATAATAAATTTATAGATAAAGTGGTAGATTACAATAAAAATGATTGCGATTCTACAAACTCATATGTACAAGTATTTAAGTACAGAGATGAGATAAACTATACATCTTACTTAAAATGTCCATCATATAATGATGATAATGATTTAAAACAAGCAACACCAAGAATTAATGCGGATTTCGTCACAGATCTAAGTAAAGCAAGTGTAACTATAACTGTATCTGGTGGTAAAAACGGAAGTGAGAATATTGGTTTAGCCTCTTATCAATATAAGATTTATAAAAACGGAAAATTAGAGTATACAAGTGATATTATAGATGGAGATAAAACTTTAGGTAACAAAACATCAAAAGTATCATTAGTAAAATATGTACCAGGAGCAATAAAAATAGTAGTAAATGCAATAAACATTAATGGATATTCTGAAACAAAGTCATTCTCACCTGATGGTTTTATTGATAATACACCTCCATACTGTGAGCAAATAAAGGGACAATCAACAGTATGGACTACTGGTAAAAGGACAATAACAGTAGATTGTAAAGATGATGAATCTGGATGTAAACAAGAAACATATACACAAGAATTTACAGAAGAAGCAACAACTGCAGAAATTGATTTAGAAAATAATTCTGGAAAACCTGGAAAATGTAAAGTAAACATTTATATAGATAAATATGCACCAAAAGTTACACTAAAAGCATATAAAAGAAAAGCAGATGGTACTAAAGATTCTTCACAATTAGTAGGAACTATTACAACTGATGATGCTCCATTTTCTACAAAAAACTTCAAGATTGATCAGAATGTTGTAAATGGATGGTTAAACAATACTAATTACCCATATGGAGTATATTTTGAAGCATCATATTCTGATAAAAACAATATAGAGTCAATTAGTTGGAGTTGGAACAATGGTGGACTATTATCAACTGACTCTAATGTAAAAACATTTATAGGAAACGACACAAAAAATCCAAATAAAACAAATGGTAATTATAGCTTCTCTTTATCAGGAGAAGGATATAGATATGGTGAATTAAAAATAAAAGATGTAGCTGGACATTATTCATTAATAAAGATAACTGCACCAATAGATAGAACAGCACCAAATACTCCAAGTGTAGGATTATATAAATGGATAAATAATAGTACAACACCATCTAAACCAGATGGATTAAATCCATATACAGAAAACAGTTGGTCAGAATTAAAAGTATTTACTATACCATCATCATCTGACTCTTTATCTGGATTAGATAAATATCGTTATACAACAACAGGAGCAACAGGAAATAATTCGGATAAACAAGCAAATTATTATAATGTTACAAGTGAAGGAACATCTACTATAAAGTATAAAGCATGTGATAAAGCAGGTAACTGCAGCGGTTATACAGATAATAGAAATATTAAAATAGATATTAGTGGACCTAAAATATCCATAAAAGCTTATGAAAGAACCTCATCAGGAGGAAAATCCAGTACACAATTAGCAAGTGAGTATACAACATCACAAGATACAATGAAATCATATAAATACACATGGTCATCTAATGGATGGGTAACACATAAATATGGAATATATTATGATGTAGAGTTAACTGACTCTTCCGGTTTAAAAACATTTAAGTGGGAATGGAATACAGGAGGATTAAAGGAAAATGATCCTAATGTAAGTAAATATACAGGAAGTAGTTCAGATAATAACTTAAGTGGAACCAAAGTAAATAAGAACTTTTCATTATCTGGAGAAGGATATAGAAAAGGTAAAGTAACAGCAACAGATGCATCAGGTCATACTACAATAATGTATATAGAAGCACCATTAGACAGAACAGTTCCTAAATCAGGAAAAATAACAGGTCAAGGTGATGATAATCACTGGACTGATAAAGATAGAACAATAAACGTAGTTTGTACAGATAATGCAAGTGGTTGTGACAATCCAACTAAGAAAACATTTACAAATTCATCATCTAGATCAACAATGTTTGTTGAAGACTATGCAGGAAATAGAGCTGAGTCTTTCTGGGTAGATGTATATATCGATAAAGATGCACCTTATACTCCAGTGTATACAAAGTTTAAAGCAACAGCAAATGCTAAATTTGGTAAAGAAGATTGTACTTCAAAATCAGAAACAAGTACAACAGATATTAATTGTTCAGTAGAATTTAAAGTTAAGAAAGGTAAACAGATAAAGAACACTGGATGGGAAGCTGAAAGAGCACTTAGAGATATGGGCTGTGGAGTAAAAAAAGAACAAGTAAAAGCAACATGTGATAATGGAAATGTATATTCATCATGGACTACTGTAAGTGGTAGCTATAAAACACTATTAAAGAATGGTGCTAAAAAATGCACAATAAAGTGGAGAACATATGATTGCTTAAATCATAAGAGTCCAACTCTTACAGTGAATGTAAAAATTGGAACATACTAGGAGGAATTATGAAAAAGAAATGTAAAATAACCATAATAGTATTAATAATATTTATCGTATTACTATGTGGAATAATTTTAAAAAATGTTTGCCTTACTAAAAGTAAAGAACTAAATAAAGATAATTTATTTACTAGTATAGAACAATATCAAGAGTTGGTAGAAGAAGGATATAAAGTAAAAGTAAAATATGATAAAGAAGATAAAAATAACTATTACTTTAAATCAAAAGATAATATGTATGAAGTAAATAAAAAAACAGGAGAAATTATTATATATACAGAAAGAATAAACATAGTAAAACCTGAATAAAAAGCTATAAATATATAGCTTTTTTTATTGATTAATAGTATGAAATTCATTATAATTATATTATGGTAGAGGATAGTGATTATATGAAAAACAAAAAGAATACAAGCGGGTTTACAATGGTAGAACTTTTAGCAGTAATAGTAATATTAGGTATATTATCTATTATTTCAATAGCTGCAATACAAGGAGTAATTGCAAGAGCAAGAACTGAATATTATAAAACACAAAAGAATAATTTAGTAATGGCAGCTCAAAGCTATTTAAATGCTAATAAAAACTATCAACCTAAAGTAAGTGGACAAAGAGTACAAATAAGTTTAAAAACACTATATGAAAATAAATATATAGACAAGGTAGTTGATTATCATAAAAATGCATGTTATGACACAGAAACCTATGTTCAAGCATATAGATATAAAGATGAATTAAATTATTATGCATATTTGAAATGTCCAGACTATGACCCAGGAAAAGAACAAGAAGGAGAAAAGCCAAATATATCATTATTAAAATTTGATGGTGGGTTAAATGCACCTGTAATTAAATTAGAAGCAGATGCAGGTAATATTAAAGATGGTAATCAGCCGATAATAGCAAATTATACATATACAATTTATAAGAACGGAACACAAATAGTTAGTAAGACAGTAACAGATGGAAGTGATATAGGTAAGACATCATTAAATAAAACTATATCATTTGATAAAAAGTATCTTCCTGGAACAATTAAGGTAACAGTAACTATAGGAAATAATATGGGATTATCTACAACTAAATCAGTAACAAGTGGAGATGAATTTAGAGATACTACACCACCAAAGTGCGAAACAATTACAGGAGCATCAACTAATTGGGTAACAGGAAAGAGAATTATCACAGTAGGATGTTCTGATCCTGATACAGGATGTAAACAAAGTTCATACACTAAAGAATTTAGTGGAGATAAAAAAGTAGAAAATATTAGAATATATAATAATGATGGAGGATATATTGATTGCCCTGTAAATGTCTATATTGATAATACAAAACCAACATTAACAATAAATGTTTATAAGAGAACATCTACTGGTGGAAAAGAAGGTAGTGCAATACATACAATAACTGCTAATAATGCTAGTTCAACAAAAGAATTAACAATATCACAAAATACAGTAAATGGATGGCTAAATAATTCTAAATATCCATATGGAGTTTATATTGAAGCTAAGTACGAAGATTCAATAAGTCCAATAACTAAACTAGAGTGGAAATGGAACAGTACTAACTTATTATCAACTTCAGGTAATGCTAAAACATTTACTGATACAAATACTACTGTTAAAACACCTAATGTACAAAGTGGAACAGATCACTTTGGAATAAGTGCAGAGGGATGGAGATATACAGAATTATCAGTATATGATTCAGTAAATCACAAAACAACAGTAAGAATAATAGCACCAATTGATAGAACAGGACCATCTAAATCAACTTCAGGAGAATCAACAACATGGATTAAAAATGATAGAACAATAAACTTAACATGTACTGATGCATTAAGTGGATGTGAAAAAGCAACTGATACATTAAAATATACAAGTACAAAACAAACAGCAAATTATACAATAAAAGATAAAGCTGGTAATACATCTACTTATACAGCAAACGTATATGTAGATAAAACTCCACCAGTTTGTGGAACTAAAGAAAACGAAAATATTACATGGAAGAAAAGTGATCAAACAGTAAAAGTAGGATGTACTGATTCACATAGTAATTGTACAAAACAGAAATTTGAAAAGACATTTAATACAGATACTAAAGAGGGAATAATTACAATACAAGATAATGCAGGTAATACAGCTAACTGTAGTGTAAAGGTTTTTGTAGATAAAACCGGACCAGTATGTGGAACAAAAACAGAAAATAACTCATGGAGAAATACAGATTTTGAAGCAAAAGTACAATGTAAGGATTCATTTAGTGGATGTGAAAAAGCAACATATTCACAAAAATTTACTACAACTACAACTACTGCAAACATAACTCTAAAAGATAATGTAGGAAATACAACAAATTGTCTTGTAAACATAAAAATTGATAGAGATGTACCAGCATGCGGAAATCCAGATGGAGCAAGTGAAACATGGACAAAGAATAATAGAACTATTAAACAAAATTGTACAGATACAGGCGGATCTGGATGTAATCCAGTATCAAAAACATATAGCACTACAACACAAACAGATACTATCCAATTAAAAGATGGAGCAGGTAATACAAGAAATTGTACTGTAAAGGTTTATGTAGATAAAACAAAACCATCAGTATGGTTAACATTAACAAAAGTAAACGATAATGGGTCAAAGATTGGAAACTACTCAAGCGGAGAATGGTCAACAAATAGAGTACATAGAGTAATTAATAGATCAGATGCAAACAGTGGTATAGCAAGGGTAGAATGGAGTAAAGATAAATCCTCATGGTCAACAGAAAATAATGCAGATAGCTTCGATTATGATAGTGCAAATCAAACAAGATATTATAGAAGTGTAGATAATGCAGGTAATTATAGTGATGTTGTATCAGCAACATTTAAAGTAGATAGAAAAGCTCCAACAACTTCAGCTGATGCATGGGCTGCAACAAGCAAAACTTGTACTAGAGATGAAACAACAGCACTAAATAAAAAATATGTACTATATAGTACAGAAAGTAAGAAAAAGTTCTGGGCTGGTATAGTTTCATATCATGATGATGATAATAGTGGAGTTAACCAAACATATGTAAATGAGTACTATGGATCAAGTACAAAAAAGGTATGTGGAAGAAGATACTATGATTCAAGTGCCTGGAGAGCTGGCGGAAGTAGAACATACTTTGGTTGTGATACTGGTTCAGGAAAATCAAGAGAAGGTCATATGCGCTACTATTCATGTGATAATGCAGGAAATTGTGCAAAATCAAAAGAAAAAACAATCAAATGGTCTGGAATATATAATAGTTGGGCAACTGGATCATGCTAAAGAAGATATAATACATATCTTCTTTTTTCTTGTTTAAAAATAGAATAAAATATATAATAAAAATGGTGATAATTATGAAAGAAAAAATAATAATATGTCCAAATGAAGAAAAAATGAATATATTAGATAAATATTCAAATGATGAAAAACTATACAATATAAAGTTTATGACTAAGCAAGAATATATAGATAATTATTACTATTCTTATGATGAAAGAGCACTAGAATATCTAATGAATAAATATGATTATAACTTGGATGTATGCAAAGTATATCTAAGTAATTTATATGTAATAGATATTACTAAAGATTATAAAAATAATAAGTTAAAATTATTAAAAGATATAAAAAAAGAATTACTTGATAATAACTTACTAGAAGAAAATAAAGCATTTAAAGATTATCTAAATAATAAAGAAATAATTGTTAAAAACTATTATGATTTAGATTTATATGAAGAAAAAGCCTTAAACTATAAAAAAGAAGAAAAAGAGTATAACTTAAATACTAAAGTAGTAAAATGTGACACTTTAGAGGAAGAAGTTAATCAAGTATGTTTAAATATAATAGAATTATTAAATAAAAATATAGACATAAATAAGATATTTATAGGAAATGTATCTAGTGATTATTTATATACAATTAATAAATTATTTAAGTATTATAAAATACCTATAAATTTAGATATGAATAATTCAATATATTCAACAAAAGTAGTAAATGATTACTTGAATAATAATATTTTAGATTTAGAAAGTAATGATAAGATTACTAAAAAACTAGTTAATGTAATTAGTTCATTATCTATGTTAGATCAAAGTAAAGATTCTTATAAAAAAATACTAAAAGATAAATTAAAAAATACTAGTATAGGAAATAATAGATTAAGTAATGCTGTAAATGTTATAGACATAAATAAAAGAAGTATTAATGATGATGAATATGTATTTGTACTAGGATTTAATCAAGATAATTTACCAGTTATTAATAAAGATATAGATTTTATTACAGATAATATGAAAGACGAAGTACCAATGTATACAACTAAAGAAAAAAATATAAGAAATAAAAAGAGTCTAATTGAAATATTATCTAATATAAAGAATTTATATATATCATATAAACTTAGAAGTCCGTTTAGTACATTCTATCCATCTAGTTTAATAAATGAACTAAATTTAGAAGTAATAGAACCTAAAGTAGATAATCACGTTTATTCCAATATTTATAATGAATTAAGATTAGGTGAAAAATTAGACAATTATTATAAGTATAAAGAAAAAGATAATGAATTAATAATATTAAATAATCATTATAATATTCCTTATAATGTGTATTCTAATAAGTTTTCAGGTATAGATAATAAAAAGTACATAGAAAGTATTAATAAACCATTAAATATGTCATATTCATCTATGAATGAATATTCAGAATGTGCTTTTAAATATTATGTAAAAAATATTTTAAAATTAAGTGTATATGAAGAAAAATTCCCAGCATTTTTAGGAAGTCTATATCATAGATTATTATCTATATATAAAAGAACTAATTTTGATTATGAAAAAGAATTTAATATATATTTAGAGAATAGAGAATTAAGTTTTAAAGAAAAAGTATTATTAATAAAAATAAAAGAAGATTTAAAAGATCTTATTGAATCATTAAAGAAACAACAATTATTAACAGGATATGATAATGAATATTTAGAAAAGAAATTAGAAGTTCCAATAGATAATAAGAAAATAAGTGTTATCTTTAAAGGATTTGTTGACAAGATAATGTACTACAAAGAAGTTGAAGATATATATTATTCAATTATTGATTATAAAACTGGATATATAGATACTAATATTGAGCCATTAAAGTATGGATTACATATGCAATTACCAGTATATCTATATTTAATAAGAAATTCACATATATTTAGTAAACCTCATTTTACTGGTATATATTATCAAAATATATTGTTTAACTATCCTACTAGTACAACAGAAGAAGAATATTTAAAAACTATTAAAGATAGATTAAAATTACAAGGATATTCTACAGACAATGTAGATATATTAGAAAGATTTGATTCAACATATACTAAAAGTGACTATATAAAGAGTATGAGTTATTCAGAAGAAAAAGGTTTTAGTTCAAATACAAAGTTAATAAATGATGAGACACTAAATAACATGATTGAATATACATCTAAGATAATAGATAAAACAATAGATAAAATATTAGATAACAAATTTGATATTAATCCTAAGAATTATAATGGTAAGAATATATCATGTGAATTTTGTGAATATAAAGATATTTGTTATATGAAAGAAAAAGATATAAAGTATTTAAACAAAGTAGAAAACTTAGATTTCTTAGGAGGTGAAGAATAATGGGTAAAATGAATTGGTCTCCTGAGCAATTATTAGCAATTAATGAAGATAATAAAAATATTATTGTTTCTGCTGGAGCAGGATCAGGTAAAACTGCTGTATTAAGTGAAAGAGTATTAAGAAAATTAAAACAAGGAGTACATATAAATGAGTTATTAGTTTTAACATTTACAAATGCAGCAGCTGCTGAAATGAAAGAAAGAATTAGAAAGAAAATTTCAAAAGAAGAATCTTTAAAAGAAGAAAGTGACTTAATAGATGGAGCATATATAACTACATTTGATTCTTTCTCTCTATCTATTGTAAAAAAATATCATACAAGATTAAATATAACTAATAAAATACAAATTACAGATGAAGTAATTATTGATCTAGAAAAAAGAAGAATACTAGATGAAATAATGAATGAATACTATGAAAAAGAAGATTCTAAGTTTATTAAGTTAATAAAAGATTTCTGCTTAAAAGACGATAAAGATTTAATTAATTATATTTTAAATGTATATAAAAAAATAGAATTAAAATATGATAAAACAGATTATATTAATAACTTCTTTAATATTGAGTATACAGATACAAAAATAAAACAATATATAGATGAATATTTAAAATTAATATTTGATGATATCAAAGTGATTAAAAATCTACTAGTTGAATTGAATGACTATTTTGATGGAGAATACGTAGTAAAAGTAGAAGATTCAATTAAAGAATTGATTAATGCAAATAGTTATGAAGATATAATTAATAAATATGATTTTAAGTCTCTACCTATGGTTCCTAGAGGAAGTAGTGAAGAAGGTAAAAAAGTAAAAGGAATTATATCAGATTTAGTAAAAGAAATAAAAGGATATTGTACTTATACTAGTACTAATGAAATGAAAGAAGAAATATTATCTACAAAGGATAATGCCGAAGTAATAATAGAAATAATAAAGAAACTAGATCAAAGATTAGAAGAATATAAATATAATAATTCTGAGTATAATTTTAATGATATTGCACGTTTAGCAATTAAAGTAGTAAAAGAAAATGAAGATATAAGAGAAGAACTATCTAATAGTTTTAATGAAATATTAGTAGATGAATATCAAGATACATCTGATACACAAGAAGCATTTATTAATTTGATTGCTCATAATAACGTTTATATGGTAGGGGATATAAAACAATCAATATATAGATTTAGAAATGCCAATCCATATATATTTAAAAATAAATATGATACTTATAGAGATACAGATCAAGGTATGAAAATAGATTTATTAAATAATTTTAGATCTAGAAGAGAAGTCTTAGATAATATAAATTTACTATTTGACTTATTTATGGACGATGATATAGGAGGAGCAGATTATAAAGCATCTCATAGAATGAATTTTGGTAATAAGTCATATGAAGAAAAAGGTAAAACTAATCAAGACTATAATCTAGAATTATTAAGTTATGAATTAGATCCTAAAAATCATATAACAAGAGATGAAGAAGAAGCATTTATAATAGGTAATGATATAAAAAATAAAGTACTTAATAAATACCAAGTATTTGATAAAGATGAAGGAATATTAAGAGATATTGAATATAAAGATTTTGTAATATTATTAGATAGATCTAAAAACTTTGATCTTTATAAAAAAATATTTGAGTATATTGGATTACCACTAAATATATTAAAAGAAGAATCATTAAGTAAAGATCAAGATGTACTTGCTATAAAAAATCTATTAAGATTATTAATATGTATTAAAAATAATAATTTTGATAATGACTTTAAATATAGTTTTACATCCGTATCTAGAAGTTACTTATATAGAACTGATGATAAAGAAATATTTAACTTATTTGTAGACAATAGTTTTAATAAAAGTGAATTATTCATTAAATGTAAAGAATTAACTAAAGAAATAGATACTATGAGTATTAGTGAATATATAAACTATATTTTAGAAGATTTTAATTATGAAGAAAAACTATTAACTATAGGAAATATAAAATCATTTAGAGCTAGAATAGAGTATTTTTATAATTTAGCTAAATCATATGAAGAAACTGGTAAAACAATATATGATTTTGTAGATTATCTAGATAAAATATTTGAAAATGATTATGACTTAAAATTTAATGTTAATGAAAATATTACTAATAGTATTAAAATAATGACTATTCATAAATCAAAGGGATTAGAATTTCCAATATGTTATTTTGCAGGATTCCAAGATAAATTTAATATGAATGAGTTAAAAGAAAAGATAATATATGATAATAGTTATGGTTTAATACTACCTAAAGTAACAAATTATTATAAGGATACTATACTAAAAGTATTATTAAAAAATAATACTAAAAAAGAAGAAATATCAGAAAGAATAAGATTATTGTATGTAGCTGTAACAAGAGCAAAAGAAAAGATGATATTTATAATACCAAAAATAGAAGAAGAAAACGAAGTTTTAGATATAGTTCCATATTATGAAAGAATTAAATATTCTAAATTCTTAGATATATTTAAAAGTATATATAGTAATATAATTAACTTTAATAAAGATGTAGAAGTAACTGCTACTAAAGATTACTTAGATAGCAAAAAAGAAGTAGAAGAAATAGAAAAAAACAAAGATAACTTAGAAGTAAAAGAAATAAATATAGAAAATGACATAATAGAAGAAAAACATTACTCTAAAGAGTCACTTCACATAGTAACTAAAGAAGAACAGGAATTATTAAA
>AUXO012637945.1_pt1 | contig 18453 bp, 15 predicted proteins | sample 768731 | NCBI WGS metagenome assembly AUXO01 (sample SAMN02715735, study PRJNA202380) | gut metagenome | biome: sheep rumen | host: Ovis aries | place: New Zealand: Palmerston North
TATGAATCAGTACGAAACCGTTTTCATTTTAACTCCCGTTTTATCTGATGATCAGATGAAGGAAACGGTTGGAAAGTACCGTGACTTTCTAACATCTCAGGGAGCTGAGATTCTCTATGAAGAGAATTGGGGCATGAAGAAACTGGCTTACGCAATTGAGAAAAAGTCCAGCGGATTCTATGTAGTATTTGGCTATAAGGCAGAGCCGACTTTCATCAAAAAGTTGAGCATCGCATTCCATCGTGACGAATGTGTCATCCGTGACCTTACCGTAAAAATGGACAAGAACGCTGCCGCTTATGCCGCTAAACGTGAACAATTAAGAAACAAAAAGGAGGATTGATCATGGCAGACGTAAAATCAGAAATCAGATATTTGACCGCACCTTCTATCGACCTCAAGAAGAAGAAGTATTGCCGTTTCAAGAAAAGCGGTATCAAGTATATCGACTTTAAAGATCCTGAGTTCCTGAAGAAATTCTTGAACGAACAAGGTAAGATATTACCACGCCGCATTACTGGAAACTCTCTGAAGTACCAGCGCCGTGTAGCTCAAGCTGTTAAAAGAGCACGCCACTTGGCTCTGCTCCCATACGTAACCGATATGTTGAAATAATTAAACGGAGAAATTATGGAAATTATTTTGAAAGAAGACGTTGCCGGATTGGGCTATAAAAATGATATCGTAACCGTGAAGAATGGTTACGGACGTAACTATCTCCTGCCACAAGGTAAAGCTGTTATCGCAACAGCATCTGCAAAGAAAGTCATCGCTGAAAATCTTAAACAACGCGCTCACAAGTTGGCTAAAATTAAGGCAGATGCAGAGGCTTTGGCAGAGAAACTGGGACAACTCGAAGCATTGGTAATCCCAATGAAAGTCAGCCAGACTGGCACTATCTACGGTTCTGTTACAAATGTTCAGATCGCAGAGAAGCTGACAGAGAAAGGTTTTGACATCGAGCGTAAGACAATCGTTGTTCCTGCTGTAAAAGAAGTAGGAGAATATACTGCTACCGTAAACCTCCACAAGGAAGTTTCAGTAGAGATTCCTTTCCAAGTTATCGCAGAAGCGTAATTCTTAATATTTCATAGAAAAGCTCCTCATCAAGTTAAACTTGTATGAGGAGCTTTTTATTATTTTCGTAACTTTGCACAACAAAATAAGAATGACGATGAAGAAGCTAATCTGTTTTATGTTCGGCATCCTGGCTATGATAGGTATCAGTGCGGACAACGAGAAAATACATACATCCTCCATGAAGTGCGAAATCAAGGGCAAACTGCCGCAGAACAGTCGCGCAACAAAGGTATTCCTGCAAAAAATAGAGCAGAACCGTTTCGTCACAACAGACTCAACTCTTGCAGGAGATGGAAATTTCATATTGACCACTACCGCAGGTGCAACACCCGTCGTACGTTATTTACGCTTTAATGACACAGAATCGGAACCTGTGAAAATCTTTATTGATGCAGACGAACTGATAGTCAAACAGACTAAAGACGGAATCTGCATAACAGGCTCAGGGACCAACGACACATACTCTAAAATTTGGCAAGAGATAGCGCCGCTACGGGAAGCCAAACAGGATGCATACCAACGTTATAAAGACAAGTCACTGAGTAACGAAGAACACAAACAGGCAGAGGAAGATTACGACAAAGCAGATGAGAAAGAGACAGAAATATACCTGACATATTTAAAGGACAATGCCGACAACATTCTTGGATATGACATCCTGACAAACCTCTATTATACTATGGAAGGTGCGCTCGTAGAACAATACCTGAAAAAACTGCCAGCAGTATTCAAGGAAGAAGCACAGTACAAACGCATAGAGCGTTATGTAGAAAATGACAAAAAGTGCCTTCCAGGCACAGACTATCATGACATAACACTCAAAACACCAGAAGGCGAAACAAAAAAACTATCTGATTATATTAAAGAAGGGAAGTATACAATCCTTGATTTCTGGGCCAGCTGGTGTGGACCGTGTCGCGCAGAAATGCCAAATATGGTTAAAATCTATAAAGAATTTAACACTTACGGCATAGAAATCATCGGTATTTCCTTAGACAAAGACGAAGCAGCATGGAAAAAGGCAATTAAAGATATGGATATGACATGGCCACAATTGTCAGACCTTAAATTTTGGCAGAGTGAAGCTGTAAAAACATATGGTGTACAAGCTATTCCAATGACCGTAACCATTGGTCCGAACGGACGTATCCTAAGGAAGAATCTCCGGGGAGAAAAACTCTACGACGAAGTGGCAACTTGGGCCGAAAAGCTAAAATAACCTACAACACACCCATCTCAGCATATCAGAGGCATCGCAATGACGCCTCTTTCTTATAATAGTTAATTTTACCGTTAATTCGGATAAAAACGTTAAAAAGTTTTATATATTTTAAGAATTCTTTGAAACTGCTTGCAAGATTTTGAGCACTATCCTATTTTTGCAGTGTTATGAAGAAAAGAACAATAATAATCATATCTATCGTCATGGGCTTAAGCTTCGCTGCCTTGCTCTATCTCCAAGTCAGGTATTCCCGACAGATGTTGAGGATGAGAAAGGAGCAGTTTGCTGAGTCTGTCAGTCGTAGCATGAATATAGTCTCACGCAACATGGAGCTTGAGCAAACTGTCAAGGGACTGGAGAAGTACATCAAGGACAACAACGCTGACGCATTACAAGGTACAACAAAAGAAGACACCACGTCCATGTATACTGGCGCATTCCCTCTGGATATACATGCGCCCGTTGCTGGCAAGAAGATTCCTCGCCTCCATACGCTACCGCATCCCGTGACTGTGCCAAAAGGATTTACCCTGAAAAAACGCATAGGCAACTCTTACTCATCACTGACAAAAGAGATGCGAGACTTAATAAAAAATCAATACCTAAATCAGCGTGAACTGTTGGACAGAGTCGTTGTTAACATTCTGAACACATCGAACAACCAACCGCTTTCTGAGAGTATAAATTTCAAAATGCTTGACCAAAGTCTGAAAGCAGAGTTTGAGAGCAACGGAATAGATTTGGAATATCACTTTACCGTCACGACGAGCTCAGGTAAAGAACTATACCGTTGCCCCGATTATGATCCAAAGGGCGAAAAGTATTCTTTCAAGCAGATATTGATGCCGCATAACGCTCCGGCGAATACCGCCATTCTGACTGTACACTTCCCTGAGATGCACAAATACTTGTACAGTTCGGTGAAATTTCTCATTCCGTCAATCATCTTTATCATTATCTTGTTGCTAACATTCATCTTCACCATATACATATCATTCCGGCAGAAGAAACTTAGCGAAATGAAAAATGATTTCGTGAACAACATGACACATGAGCTGAAGACCCCAGTCTCTTCAATTTCACTGGCAGTACAAATGCTCTTGGACCCCAATGTGCCCAAGAGTGAGAAAATGACCAAACATCTATCTACGGTTATAAGTGATGAAACCAAACGATTGCGCATGTTGATCGACGTAGTGCTCCAGACTTCAATTTTTGAAGGCCGGAAAATACGTTTCAACCAAAGAAATATCAAAACAAACAAGTTGGTCAATGATGTCGTCAGCACTTTCAGCATCAAAGCAAAAAAAGAAGGTGGTTCTCTGGAGAAAATATTTGACGCTGCTGAAGATTGCATATATGCTGACGAAATGCATATGACAAATGTTTTGTTCAACATTATGGATAACGCTTATAAGTACCGTCGAAAGGATGTAGACTTCAACCTTCAGGTTAAGACCTGGAATGAGGGCGACAACATCTGCATCTCAATAAAAGACAACGGCATTGGTATCAAGCATGATGATCTGAAAAAGATATTTGACAAATTTTATCGCGTTCACACCGGGAACCGTCATGATGTCAAAGGGTTCGGTTTGGGACTGGCCTATGTGAAAAACATTATAGACCTGCATCATGGTACGATATCTACGGAAAGCGAATTAGGCAAAGGAACCACATTTGTAATTAAATTACCAATCATTAAAGAATAACAGTTATGGAAGAAGCTAAAAGAATTTTACTGTGCGAAGATGACGAGAATCTGGGTATGTTGCTCAGCGAATATCTTCAAGCTAAGAATTACGAAGCAGTTCTCTGCAAAGACGGAGAAGAAGGCTATAAAGAATTCTTGAAACAAAAGTTTGACATCTGCGTCCTCGACGTAATGATGCCTAAAAAAGACGGATTCAGTCTATGCAAAGATATTAAGCAGATCAATCCTGAGATTCCTGTCGTTTTTCTAACTGCAAAAGCATTGAAGGAAGATGTTATCGACGGGTTCAAGTTAGGTGCAGACGACTACATCACCAAACCTTTCTCTATGGAAGAGCTTACTTATCGTATTGACGCCATCATGCACCGCGTGCAGGGCAAGAAGAAAAACGATGAAGTTATTGTTACACTTGGCAAATTCACCTTTGACCGCAACAAGCAAATTCTCGCTATTGGTGACGACAAGCGCAAGTTGACAACTAAGGAGAGCGAACTACTCAACATCTTGTACGAGCACGTCAACGATGTTCTTCCACGCGAATTGGCATTGAACAAGATTTGGGAAGACGACAACCGCGTATATGCACGCAGTATGGACGTTTACATCACAAAACTGCGTAAATATCTCAAGGCCGATCCTGATGTTGAAATCTTGAATGTTCACGGCGAAGGCTACAAACTCGTATTGCCGACTGCATAAGGAACATTCTTCATACAATTTGCAGCAAAGGGATGCAGAACTTTCTGCATCCCTTTGTCGCAAATTTTCTAAAGCTTTCCAACAAAACTTTAGTCTATAAGAAATATCGCCGGTGTCTTACGTAAGTTTGGCAAACTCCTCTTCTTCCATTCCTGAATAGTGTATGTCTGGATATATTCTTCTTGACAGGTTATGCCTGCAGCAACACAGAGTCTTGTCGTATTACGACATGTCTTGATGAAGTCTCGAAAAAGCAGTTCGTTACGGTAAGGTGTCTCTATACATATTTGAGTCTGTTTACCATTGACTGCCCTCTCCTCCATTCTTTTTATGAATGCTATCCTTGCAGCGTTATCAATCGGAATATAACCATTGAAAGCAAAATTTTGTCCGTTAAACCCTGATGCCATTAAAGCCAACAAGATTGACGAGGGACCGACCAGCGGCACGACCTTCAGTTGCATTTGATGCGCCTGCTCCACAATGACAGCCCCAGGGTCAGCAACAGCAGGACATCCCGCCTCTGAGATAACTCCGACAGGTTCACCATTAACCAGAGGTTTCAAGTATTCACGAAAGACAGCTGTGTCAGCATGCTTGCCCATAGGGTAGAATTCCAATTCGTCAATATTGATATCTTTATCTACACTTTTAAGGAATCGCCTTGCGGAACGAATCTCTTCAACAATAAAGTGACGTATCTGCAAGATGACTTCTCTGTTGTATGAAGGTAACACCTGCCCCACTGGCGTATCGCCCAATGGGACAGGTATGAGATATAACGCAGGGGATATTGTTTCCATTCCCTTTACCTGCTATCTGAGAGTAAATTTCACTTTGGAACAGATATTGTCGGCAGCATTTCCGACAAGAGCCTCAAATTCACCGGCTTCAGCTTTCCATGAATGTATTGTTTCATCATAGAAACTTAAAGCGTCTTTTCTGATACTGATGCTTACATCCTTGCTTTCGCCCGGTTGCAGATACACTTTCTTAAAGCCTTTGAGTTCCTTTGCCGGACGATCAACGCTGGCCTTCAGATCACTAATGTAGAGTTGCACCACTTCAGCTCCCGCCCTCTTGCCTGTATTCTGAACATTTACAGTAAATGTTATCTGTCCGTCCTGCGATACTTCTTTCTTGTCAGCTGAGACTTTGCCTATTTTGAACGTAGTATAACTCAGACCGTGTCCGAAAGAGAACAAAGGTTTGATTTTTTCTTTGTCAATCCAGCGGTATCCGACATAGATGCCTTCTTTGTATTCTTCATCGTAGATTTCCTCATTAGCACGCTTGATACCCGGATAGGTGTTGAGTGCATGGGCTCCGTAGTCTGTCAGCTTCTGTCCCCAAGTATAGGGCAGTTTGCCGCTGGGATTGACGTCTCCGGCGAGGATTCCGCCGATAATTCTACCCGTCTCACTTCCGAGATACCACGCCTGTAATATAGCTGGAACTTTCTTTGCCCAGGGCATAGCCATACTGTTACCGCTGATGTTAACAAAAACTATGTTCTTATTGACTGCTAACAGTGCCTCAACAAGTTCATTTTGATTATAGGGCATTTCATAATCCTTGCGGTCATAGTTTTCTGTATCTTGATAGCGATGTTTATTAAGGCCACCAAAGACTAACACGATGTCAGCATTCCGGGCTTTTTCCACAGCCTCCTGACGGAGTTCGTCGTTGGAACGTTTTTCCTTCATGTTGACACCTTTAATCACTTTAGTCTGCTCGGCAATAATACCACCTCCTGTATTTGTTATACTGGTATATCCGCGTGCATAATCTATCGTGGCTGTCTTGCCAAATCGGGCACGAATACCTTCCAAGGGCGAATATTCATCCTGAGCCTTGAGTTTGGAACTGCCTCCGCCGATGGTCATCATTTTTATCGCATTTTCACCGACAACAAGTATTTTGTGAGTCTTCTCAATGTCGATAGGCAATATGTTATTGTTCTGAAGGAGTACAACACCCTCTTCACCTATCTTACGAGCTGTTGCATAATGAGCTTCCGAACAGAGCGAACCGAAACCTTTGTCACGTTTCATACTGGTGCGGAAGAACAGTCTCAGTACACGACGCACTTTATCATTGAGTTCGTCCTGGCTATATTTTCCCGCAATAATACCGTCACGATAAGCTTTGGCCAGATGATATTTTTCATAGCCATTAGCGACATTCATACTCATGCCGTCAGTATGTGTACCGAACTCCATATCCAAGCCATACTTAATGGACTCGTCTGTATCATGCGCACCGCCCCAGTCGGATACAACGACTCCGTCATAGTTCCATTGTTTTTTCAAGATATCGTTCAGCAGATATGGATTATGACAGTTGTGATGGTTTTTCCAAAGATTGTACGAACCCATGATACCCCATGTGTGTGCCTCTTCAACAGCGGCTTTGAAAGCCGGCAGATAAATCTCATTCAGCGCCCGCTCGCTGATAATGACATTTGTAGTGTGACGATTTATCTCATTGTTATTGAGACAGAAGTGCTTGATACAGGCCGATACATCATTGCTTTGGATTCCCTTGATATACGGAACCGCCATCCGGCTGACAAGGTAGGGGTCTTCTCCCATATACTCAAAGTTGCGCCCGTTGAGCGGTGTCCTGTAGATGTTGACACCCGGACCAAGCATCATGTTCTTTTTACGGTAAAGGGCTTCTTCACCAACGGCTTTGCCATATTCTGCCGCCACTTCCGGATTCCATGTAGCAGCGAGACAGGTTAAAGCCGGGAAAGCCACAACAGAGTCGTTACTTTGCCCTGCCTGGTCCCATGCGTCCCACATAGTTTCCGGCCGCACACCGTGAGGGCCGTCGGAGGTCCAGTATTCCGGAATGCCGAGACGTTTGACTCCCGGACTAGAGAATTTGCTCTGTGCATGAATAACAGCTATCTTCTCTTGCAGTGTCATGCGCGACAATGCATCATCAATTCTGGCCTCTATAGGCTTGCTTTCATCTAAGTACACAGGAGTAGTCTGTGCGCCCGCTCCAATGGAACCGGCTAATAAAAAGAATAATACTTTGAGTTTCATTGTTTATATTGATATACGGTTTTATTTCATTGTTGACGGAGTCGGGAGAAGCAGTGCCTGCCTTTTATATAATAGTGCCAGAGGATGCTTCCCTGCATCATCTCCGGAATATCCCGACAATTTGTCTTCTGCATATTCTCCTGGCGCGAAGGCTCAAACTCTGACTTGATGCGCTTGAATTCCTTGCGGGCTTTACACACGGCCGCGGCATCTCTCCACTTCAATGTCAGCATCATTTGTGCCGCAGCAAGATAATCCAACAGCATCCTCCATTTCAGGATTGCGCCGACTCTTTCGCTACTGGCGTTTTTATAGATCATCAGCAGATTGTTGCGGAAATTGAGATAAGTCTTGCGCGGATTACTTTTATTGAGCGTCGCACCGCCTACATGATAGACAACAGACTGCGGAATGCAAGCGATGTTCCAGCCGCGACTTTTCAGCCTCCAGCAAAGGTCTATCTCCTCCATGTGGGCAAAGAAACGCCCATCCAGACCTCCCTCTTTTTTAAATACCTCAGTACGAATCATCAATGCCGCGCCCGAGGCCCAAAATACACTTGCTATAGTGTCATACTGATTTCTGTCCTCTTCCACAGTGTTCAGGATGCGTCCCCTGCAAAACGGATATCCTAATGCATCCATATATCCGCCACATGCACCGGCATACTCAAATAAACCACGCTGCTTCTCCGACAAGATTTTTGGTTGGCACGCCGCAGTCTCAGGATGTACTTCCATGTATTGTATCATGGGTTCTATCCAACCAGGCGTCACTTCGACGTCAGAATTCAACAGGATGCTGTAAGGGGGCTCTATGTTTTCCAACGCTTTGTTGTACCCTTCAGCGAAGCCATAGTTTTTATCAAGCTCTATGATGCGTACTGCGGGAAATTCGTGACGCAACATCGCTACAGAGTCATCTGTCGACCCATTATCCGCGACAACGATTTCTGCCTCAGGCGAGTTGGCTACAACAGACGGCAGGAAATGTCTCATCATTTCCGCACCATTCCAATTCAAGATAACGACGGCTACCTGTTTTTGCATTCGGATTCAATATTGACGTCATGAAATGACGCACGAACTTTCAACAAAATTATAAAAAAAATAAGATATAATGCCACTTATCCGGAACTATCTGAGTACAATGCTGAGCCGCAACACCATCATTTCACGACCTCTCCTATCAAGGCATCCTGCTTTGGGTTAAAGTCTAAAAGTTTAACCCTAATCAGCTTGTTGTCTCTCGCATCGGCATTTTTACCCAAACCGGGTATCTCCACATGGATGTAATTGTCGGTGAAACCTTTTGCCTGCCTATGTGAATGCTCTGTCAAAACTGTGCGCTCTGTTCCGATGAAACGCTGGTAAAAAGCCTTGCGCTTTTCTTCCGATAAAGTCAGAAGCTGTTGGCTCCGGCGGTGTTTCTCCTTCTCGTCCACTACGTAAGGGATACGCAACGCCGCTGTGCCCGGGCGTTCTGAATAGCTGAACACGTGAAACTGCGCCACATCAATACGTTCAGCGAAAGAGTAGCTTTCCTCCCACAATTCAGGTGTCTCACCGCGCGTGCCCACAATAACATCTACACCGATGAAGGCATCAGGCATGACACTTTTTATATGGGCTATCTTTTCGGCAAACAACGCCGTGTCATACTTGCGGTGCATAAGTTTCAGCACACTGTCACTGCCACTTTGCAGAGGGATATGAAAATGGGGCATAAACGCTCTTGACCGTGCACAGTAATCTATTATCTCGTCGGTCAGCAGATTGGGCTCAATAGAGGAAATACGATAACGCTCAATACCTTCTACATCGTCCAGAGCTCTAACCAAATCATAAAACGTCTCACCTGTGGATTTTCCGAAATCTCCGATATTCACACCTGTGATGACTATTTCCTTACCGCCTTGCATTGCCGCCTGACGGGCCTGTCCTACCAGCGAGTCAATGCTGCCGTTTCGGCTTCTGCCTCGCGCCATTGGGATAGCGCAATAGGTGCAAAAATAGTCACAGCCATCCTGTATCTTGAGGAAGTAACGCGTGCGGGTGCCTCGGGAACACGACGGGACAAACGACGTAATGTCCTTGCGTTCTGTGCTATATGTTTTGGCTTGCATCTCCGAAGCGTTTTCCATGAGTTTTTCTTCTATGATGTCCAGCACCTTGCCTTTCTGCTCCATGCCGACAACGAGGTCAACACCATCTATCTCCGCCAACCTCTGAGTGTCAGTCTGCGCATAACATCCCATGATGACAACAAACGCATCGGGATTCTCACGTATCACCTTATGGATAGCCTGACGCGACTTGTGGTTCGCCATCTCCGTAACCGTACAGGTGTTGATAACGCAGATATCCGCCTTCTCGCCTGTCCTCGCCCTGTGCGCCCCGCGCTTCTCCATGCAATCACATATTGTCGAGTTTTCGGCAAAGTTGAGTTTGCACCCTAAGGAAACGAATACGGCAGACTTATTCTCAAAGATATCGCTCATTTTTTCTCAATATAGAAAGGACATTATTCCCGTTGCAGTACAAAGTTACAACTTTCCGCCATAATGCACAAATCTTGTGACAGGAAGCTCCACCCGGACATTCATCCAGCCACCCAAGTGCGGTGTGAACCGCTGCCGTGTGCAACAATGCCTGAATCGGGATTGCCTGATAGCTTCTTCAACTCTGCGGAAGCCTTTGTGCGGCATACACCGTTGACGCGGACATAGTCATTCAGATGCAAGACACCGTGCCGGCTGATAAAATCGCACGCCCGTCTGGCACGTTCCTCAAATGTATACGGTGAAGGCTCCACACAGTACAACGCCTGATCTGTCTTGCAACACACCGTCTGTTCCTTCAACTGACGTAACAGTTCCGGGTCAGGTTTGAAATTAAGATCTTTCACGCATACCCGACAAACATCCGAATGTGTCACCACAGAGGTCCCGACGGCTTTCTTATCTGCAAACTCCAATGAGAGCGAGAATGTTCCAATGCCACCGACCCTGACAGAGTGACCCTCACTGAGAAACCGCAGCAGCGTGTCACCAAGCGCATCAAAGACGGCTCTCGCCTGCCCCTTCGCCACACAACCGCTGTTGGTCATCTCTCTGATTGTTTCCTCCTCACCTAACTGCGAATAAATTTGCAACTTAGGACACACACGTTTTTCTCCATTGCCCATACTTGCGGACAACTCCTGTAAAATGTAATTAACCATACTCTTCTTTATTTATATAACATTCTGTATAACTCTTTCTTTATGCCCTACATCTGCCCGCTCCCAAAGCATGGAACATAAATTCCAGCGGGTGGAACTATCATTCCTTAATATGGAACGCAAATTCCAAAGGACGGAACGAAGCAACTTTCGCCGACAAAACTACAACGCTCTCCTGCGGAATCCAAAACTACTACGCCAAAAATGGCCGTAAATGCAGAAAAAGGCAAAAAACAATAGGGAAAAACGCAAAACATTAACATCAGCATCCGGAAAAGAGACGGCGTAACCACATTGGCCTGCAATCGTCTTCTGAGACACATGAACGAAACAACAAGTTTATTCCGAAATACCCGATTTTGTAATATGCATTTAGCAAAACATTAATTTTTATGTTTTTTACAACATGTTGATTTACAGTGATAAGCATAAAAAATAATAAAAAACATAGAAAAAACTTCTCTTTTTTTTGTTTGTAATTTCAAAAACATTGTACCTTTGCACTTGGTTTTATTAAGCAATTAATTGTTTTACATTTAAAAAGAAAGAAAATGAAAAAGTTAGTTTTAGTTTTCGTAGCAGTTGTAGCTATGTCTTTCGCATCTTGTGGTAACAAAGCCGCTCAGGAAGCTCCTGTTGCTGACTCTGATTCTATCGCAGCTGTTGTTGACTCTACAGTTGAAGACTCTACAGTTGCTGACTCTGCTGTTGCAGAAGAGGCTCCTGAAGCTCCTGCAGCTCAGTAATTAGGCTACAAGCTTTTTAAGAGAGATTGAAACCTGCGGGCTCTGCCCACAGGTTTTTTTCGTTTATAACACTACTTCCTTCCGCCATAGAAGAAACAAAGAGATAATAACTCTGTTTTGCGAGAATTTATTATTTTTGTATTCAATAAGAAGAACATCATGGAAGAAAAAATAATAATTCTGTCACCGACATCACGAGATTCGTTTCTGGAGCGACTGGATGACCTCCATCATCAAGTCGTGGAAACGCTGATAAAATACAAGTCCAGCATTAACAATCTTCTATGGAGCCGTGTATACCTAAGTGACAGTGCCAACCAATGGGATATATTCCAGAAACACCCGTTATATCAGGAAATACTTTCCAAGGGTGCCTTCAGCCATATAGAACAGCCTCCGATGGACAACTCCAAAGTGACTTTAGTTCTGAGCATTGTCCCCATGTACAATCTACAGAAAGAAGGTACGCCTGACAAGATGTCCATAACTTGCAATGGCACAACATATTTATACCATTCTATCCGACTGACAGAGGCCGAAGCGGAAAATTTCACCGCAATGGGACAAACCATGCTATGTTTTGAGAAACATATCGAATGGCTCTCCGAGAAAGGTCTCACCCTGATAGACAATTGTATGCGTACATGGTTGTATGTGCGCGACATAGACAGCAACTATGCCGAGGTCATGAAAGGACGCAATGCCATCTTTGAAAAATATGGCCTGACCACGAACACGCACTTCATTGCATCCACAGGCATTGAAGGATATGGTTCACATCCCAAGAGTGTCATCTGCATGGACTTCATATCCATACAGACCACAGAAGACATGAAGATAAAATATCTTCAAGCACCCGAATACCTGAATCCCACATACCAGTATGGAGTAGCCTTTGAGCGTGGTACCGCTTTTCATCTGGACCACCATCACAGGTTCTTTCTCTCCGGTACAGCAAGCATCAACAAAGAAGGAAAATGTATCTATATCGGTGATGTCAAACGTCAGACAGAACGTTTGTTGCTAAACATGGATCAGCTGTTGAAAAATGACGGTGCATCTATAGAACAAATGAAGTATTTCGTTATATACCTCCGTGACATTTCCGATTACCCCGTGGTACACAAATACATGAACGAGAGGTTTCCCGACATACCAAAACTTATAACACACGCCCCCGTATGCCGTCCCAAATGGCTGGTTGAAGCCGAGGGTGAAGTGGATTTACTGGAAAAATAACACATTAAAAAGAAGTATATGAAATCCGTTTTTTTCCTAATTGCATTGGCAAGTCTGTTCGCAGTGCAATCTATCGCAAAACCGGCACAAACAACACCTTATTGGCTTGACCCGAATGTAAATCGTTTGAACGTAGAGACATTACACGCATCTTTCTTCGCTTACGAAAGCAAGACGTTGGCACAAAAGAAAGAAAAGAGTGCGTCAAAGCGCTTCTTGACAGCTGAAGGACAATGGAAATTCAACTGGGTCAAAGATCATGACAAAGCACCGAAGAATTTCTTTGCTTTAGGTTACGATGACTCCAAATGGGTAAACTTTCCTGTCCCTGGATTGTTTGAGCTAAATGGTTATGGTGACCCCACATACAAGAATCACGGTTATGCCTGGGCTACACAATTTGCCAACAATCCGCCATTCGTAGAAGAAACCAACAATTACACTGGCTCCTACCGCAAGGAATTTGAAATTCCTGCTGACTGGAAAGGATGCAATATCTATTTCCATGTAGGCTCAGCCACAAGCAACCTGAGCGTATGGGTCAATGGAAAGTTTGTAGGATACAGTGAAGACAGCAAGGCTGAAGCGGAATTTAACCTGACAAAATACCTTGTTCCCGGCAAGAAGAACCTCGTTGCCATGCAAATCATGCGCTGGTGCGATGGTAGCTATCTTGAGGACCAGGACTTCTGGCGTCTGACAGGTATAGCCCGTGAAGTTTATTTTTATGCCACTCCCAAAGCTCATATCAAGGATGTGTTCATCACGCCCGATTTGGTAGACAACTACAAAAACGGAACACTGAACGTCAAAGTGTCCACTGAGAAAGTTTCAGGCGGACAGGTCAGAATAGAACTGACAGACAAATCAGGAAAGACAATCTTTGACGAGACTGCAAAAGTATCCAAAGGCACCATAGAAAAAAACTTTACCGTGCAAAACCCACTGAAATGGACGGCAGAGACACCTCATCTATACACATGCTACGTTTCCTTGCTGGACAACAAGGGAAACGTTATGGAGGTAATACCTCAAAATGTAGGCTTCCGTAAAGTTGAGATCAAAGGCCAATCCCTATATGTCAACGGCACACCTATTCTCATAAAAGGCGCTGACCGCCATGAGTTGGACCCCGACGGAGGTTACATTGTTTCATTGGAACGGATGATTCAGGACATTCAGGTGATGAAACGCATGAACATCAATGCCGTACGCACCTGCCACTACATTGATGACCCCCGTTGGTATGACCTATGCGATGAGTACGGCATCTATCTGACAGCCGAAGCCAACCTTGAGAGTCATGGCATGGGATACAACGAACTGACTCTGGCCAAAAATTCGACATACGAACTGGCACATATAGAACGCAACGACAACAATATCCGCCTAAACAAAAACCACCCAAGCATTATAGTATGGAGTCTGGGTAATGAGGCAGGTTACGGACCAAACTTTGAGAAAGCTTATGACCATGTAAAAGCCTATGACCCAAGTCGTCCTGTACAATATGAGCGTGCTTGTCATGAAAAAGACAGTCAGGGCAAGCGCATCGGCAAGACAGACATTTATTGCCCTATGTATGACACCTATGACAAATGCAAGGAGTATGTCAAATCTCCTGACGCCAAACCTCTGATACAGTGTGAGTATGCTCACGCTATGGGTAATAGCCAAGGCGGTTTCAAGGAATACTGGGACATGTACCGCGAATATTTCCCCAAAATGCAGGGCGGCTATATCTGGGACTTTGTTGACCAGGCTCTGCACGGCAAGAGCAAGATTACCGGGAAGCCTATCTACACATATGGCGGCGACTATGGACGTTTTCCGGCTTCCGACCACAATTTCAATTGCAATGGTTTGATTAACCCTGACCGCGAACTCAACCCGCATGCTTACGAAGTTGCATACTACTATCAGAATATATGGACAAAACCTGTCAATTTGAAAGCAGGTATTATAAACGTATTCAACGAGAATTTCTTTGTGGGTCTGGACAACATCGCCCTGCATTGGGATTTGCTGGCAAACGGTAAAATCGTTGCAAGCGGAGACGTTCAGAAATTGGATATTGCACCGCAAAAGAGCAAGGACATCCAACTGACCGGCTATACCATTCCGGCAAATACAGAAGGCAAGGAAGTGATGCTGAATGTCAAATACACTTTGAAACATGACGAGCCACTACAGAAAAAAGGCGAGACAGTGGCTTATCAGGAACTGACAGTGCAAGAATATAAATTCCCGGCTGCTCAATGCTCAATGAAACATTCAGCGGCAGATGCCAAGAAACCCTCTATTACAAAAGAAGACAAACTGGCATGGCTCAAACTTAGCGCAAACAATCTGGATGTGACTTTCAACAAGAAAACAGGATGGATTGATTATCTTGACGTAGACAACAAGCCAATGATGCAAGAAGGATACTCTCTGAAGCCCGAGTTCTGGCGCGCACCGACAGACAATGACTATGGTGCATCTTTGCAGAAAAAGGATCAAGCATGGGAAAAACCGGAGATGAAACTTGTTGAGTTTAAGGCAAACGAAGAAGGTAAGGTTGTTGCATCGTATGATTTGCCCACTGTTGATGCGAAGCTGCAATTAACATACACCGTGACACCTTGCGGAAAGTTGATCGTCAACCAAAAGCTGAAAGTCAATGCTAATGCCAAAGAGAAGCCTTACCTACATCGTTTTGGCATGCAGTTAGTCATGCCAGAGGAGTTTGACGCCATCAGCTATTACGGTCGTGGACCTATTGAAAACTATTGGGACAGAAAGAGTTGCACGCTTCTCGGCGAGTATAATCAGAAAGTTTCCGACCAATATTGGGATTATGTACGCCCGCAAGAAAGCGGCAACCACACCGATATCCGCTGGTGGATTGTCAAGAATGCTCAGGGAAAAGGATTAAAATTCTATGCCCCAGAGCCTCTGGAATGCTCAACACTGAATTACCTTCCAGACGATCTGTCTTCAGGACTGGACAAAAACAGCACACAAGTTCACTCTGGTGATTTGATACCACGCAAAATGTCTGTCGTGCATATTAGTGAACATCAGATGGGCTTAGGATGTATCAACAGTTGGGGACAAAGGCCGTTAGAGAAATACATGCTCCCCTATGGAGATTATGAATACACTTTCGTAATTACCGGAACAAAATAAATAAAAAGGCCTGCACAAAATTATCGTGCAGGCCTTTTTATATGAAGTTAATTTATTCCGTCAGTCTTTCCAACACGCTCTGGTATTCCGATGCGCCTTTTTTGATATAATCTTCTGCATTAGGTGCACTAACGGAGTACACAACAAAAGGAGTGATATAACCCATTCCCGCATAAAGTGCCGTGAATTGATATGGACGTAGCAGCTCATCCATAGTAAACATGTCCCGTCCACCAGCACGGTATGCTTCATATTCTGATCCAGCTGTTGTGGCAATCATCAATGATTTTCCCGACACTCCCGGGTTTTCATATAACTCCATGAATATTTCATCTGTCCATTTCTTAAGCAAGCTCGGTGCACTCCCCCAGTAAAAGGGAAACTGAAACACAATAATATCGGCACGCTTCACTGCATCATAGTAATTGTCAACCGTAAACGACTCAGCATAGATATCTTTTATCACAACATTCCGGACCTTGCGAGCTGCCTCAACGAGAGCTTTGTTCGCTTTGGATTCTTTGTAATTAGGATGTGCCACCAAAACAAGTATATTCTTCATTATCTTAAATTTTTCGCTTTCGGAATTCAAAGTTAACAATATTTATTGATATTCTTCTCTCTTTGAAAGCCACCTTACTTCCATAATTTTCTATACCTTTGTTTGTAAATAGCCGAAAATGCTAAAAAAATATCTGAATTCCAGTATGCTGTCCTTGTGGCATCAAATAATTGATGACGCACAAAACATTATTCTTATTGGTCATTCCAGTCCCGACGGAGACGCAATGGGGGCAACATTAGCAATGTTTCATTATCTGAAAGCGTTGAAGAAATCTCCTGTTGTCATTATGCCTAACACTTTCCCCGATTTCTTGTGTTGGATACCTGGAAGCCAAGAAGTCCTCAATGTCCAACACAACTATGACAAAGCTTGGAGAATATTTCAAAAAGCAGATGCAGTAATATGTCTTGACTTCAGCGCTTATAACAGAATAGACGAGATGAACCAGTGGTTGGATGAGAGCCGACGCCCTCGCATTATCATTGACCATCACCTCAATCCTGAGTTGAACGCAGACCTTTTAGTATCTGACCCGCAGGCATGTTCTACGTCAGAAATAGTGTATTGCCTGCTCACGCAGTTGGGTTATGATAACCTGATGACCAAAGAATGTGCCATGTGCATCTACTGCGGCATGATGACAGACACTGGAGGATTTATCTACAACTCTAGCAGACCCGAAATTTATTATATCATTTCACAACTGCTGGAAAAAGGTATTGACAAAGACAAGATTTACAGGAATGTTTACAACAACTATAGTGTAAATCGCATGCGCCTGATGGGTTATATCCTGAACGAAAAAATGGTTTATCTGGAGGAATACAAAACTTCGTATTTTTCCATTACACGTGACGAGATGTTGCGTTTTCACTTTAAAAAAGGAGATGCCGAAGGTCTGGTGAACCTGCCATTATCAATAAAAGGATCTATACTGTCCGTTTCATTGCGCGAAGACAGCGAAAAAGAGCTGATAAGGCTTTCCTTGCGTTCGGTCGGAGAATTCCCTTGTAACAAAATGGCTGCAGAGTACTTTAATGGCGGCGGCCACTTAAACGCAGCAGGCGGAACGCTCTATTGCACGATGGAAGAAGCCATAGCCATCGTCAACAAAGCCATAAAAGACTATGCGCCACTGCTAAAGGATAATAAATGTTAATCTTGGTTAAACTCGACGTTATAATCAATGGTTTTCGTAATTTTGCACTCAGTATGAAAATAGTTAATACATTTCTGACAGGGCTTCTGTTCGTCTGTTTCGCTCTCGTTTTCTCTTCATGTGACGACGAGGAAACCTATGGTGACAAGAAGAAGAAGGAGCATAACACTATCAGCAACTTTATTGCGGCAGGTACATGTGTTACTGAGGAGACGACAGGTGATACATTATTATATGTAGCTCCCATTACCGTCATCAGTGAAGAGGCATTCGCTGCTCAAGACAGCATGACAAACATCGCCAACAATGAGTATGTACTCTTATCAAAAACCGGTATTTACATGCAGATTCTCCGCAAAGGTTGTGGCGAAAAGCTGAAAAACGGCGAGACTGCAACCATCTTTAACCGATTTATTGAGTTTAACATTGCCGGAGACTCCATACAAATAAGCAACAACAATCTACATTATATTGCTGTGCCTGACAAGATGAGCTGTACAAATACTTACGGCAACTACACAGGCTCTTTCATTTCAGGCATCATGCGGACAACATATGCAACGCAGTCTGTCCCGGAAGG
>AUXO013399413.1_pt1 | contig 18453 bp, 8 predicted proteins | sample 768731 | NCBI WGS metagenome assembly AUXO01 (sample SAMN02715735, study PRJNA202380) | gut metagenome | biome: sheep rumen | host: Ovis aries | place: New Zealand: Palmerston North
CATGTACCTTTTCTTTTTCCTTCTTCATCAATTATCAAATCACATTCTTCGCTTGACTCAGTATAAAGGTCAAACAATTCTTTATTGTTTTGTCCCCATGGTGAAGGGTTATTTAGCAAATAATCCCATACATCGTCTATTGTAAAGCTACGTATTGGAGCAAAAACATATGCATTTGCCATTGTGGTATGACGCATTAGTTTCCTTCCTTCTATTGTATGATTTTCCAATACTCTATCACGAGAATTACTTTCACCATCTCTAACACCTAAAATCATTACTGCTTCGCCATATTTATCAACAATTTCCATAATAAAATCATTAGCTGGATTAATCTTCATTCTATCAGTACACCATCTAAATGTCTGATTAGGGCAAGGATAACCTCTACCAATTAAATTTGCCCAAAACGTATTATTAAATTTTGGCTTGATTATATGAGCTGATAAAGGTAAATCATTCTTTTCAGCTAATTTATTTATTGAATTAACCGTATTATGAATAGTACCTACTATCATAGGGTTTTCAACTAAAGTATCTGAAGAAATAACATATACATGTTTTTTTAACTCTTTATTTTCAGATTTCATTCTTAATAAAGTATCTATTATTATTTGCGTTGTACATGTAGAATCTTTTCCACCACTATAACCAATAACCCATGGTAAATCATTCAAATAATATACTTCTTCTATATCGCTACGAACATTATTTAATAACTCTTCACTTTTATTTATTTCATCTAAAATTCCCATAATAACTACCTAATTTCGTTTTGTTTTTTCACTTTCAAGAATATTCAATCCAATTAATTCTTTTAATTTTATATATGTTAATGTGATATTCTTATCCTTGAAAGAAATTTTGCCATCAACAATAACATTTCCATTCCATTGCTTATTAGTTCTTAACCAGTTAATTCCGTTTAATCGAACTAGATATTCATTCATATCTAATTGTGTATTATTCATAAAAAAATTGCCCAATTTGCCAAATGCATAAAGCATAATCTTTTGCGTAATGATATATTCTTCACGTAAAGTTTGCTTTGTAATATTCTTTTGCTCCATCAAGTGCCATTCCTTAATATTTGAAACAATTGAATTCCAAAAATCTATGCAGAATTTCTTAGATTCTTCATTGACATTTGTCTGACCTAAAACATTATTATTAGCTTGTAAAAATGCATTTAAAGTAAATATTTTAGCAGAATTTTTACCTAAATTATCTTTTTCAACATCTGTATAATCCCTCAAGAAAGAATTTTGCTCAATAATCTCCCTACATAAAGATGACTTTGCATCTTTATAATCATAAAAAGTATTTTGAGATTTAGAAGGCTTTACAGCATATTTATTTAAATCAGTAAACATTTGTTGACTTCTTTTTAGTCCTTTATCAGCAAAAAAAACAACAGGAATTGTTTCATTACCAATCGACTCATCTTCTTCGATTGCTTCTTGTATCGCAGCATTTCTATGTTGACCATCATTGATCATAAAGATGGAATCCATATCCACTTCTAACATACCAACACCATTCTTAATTTCAACAAACTCAAATTGTCCATCAATTGATGCTGCCAAGGCGGAAAACACATATGAATCACGATTTTTTAATATATAATCTCTAATTTCTGGGATTCTATCATAATTAAGTTTTCTTTGAGCTCTACATTCTGGCAAGACATCATTATTATCTTTCACAAAAAGTTTTTTTAAAAGTTTACATGGAACCATTGAAATATAATACTCAGATTTTGCTTGAATTCCTTTAACTGCAGGAAAAGAATAATTGAACATTTTGGGCCTCCTAAATTAAAAGAAAAACTATACTTACGTATATACTTAAGTATAGTCTATCTATCAATCAATGTCAATCTTTTATGTCTTAATAACAATAAAAATATTGCCATCTAAATTATTGTTTTTTATCCAGTCTCTAACAGTCGCTGTAACATCCAAAAATGTTGCTGTCTTATTTTTGACCTTTATTAAGAAATTTTCTATTTCTTCATCAAAATGTATTTCCTCAATTTTATTTAAAGCCTGTTTTTTTCTATTATTGTATCTAGTAAAATTAGCATTATTAATAGGCCAAACTTCAATATTATTTAATGCTTTTATTATCTCATTTACTTCTGTTTTATTGTTACTAACTAAATTAAAAATGCTTAATTGTTCAATTAAATCGTGGTTCTTTTCTGATATATAGTTTTTCCACTCTGATTCTCCTCTAGAATATAATTGATTAACCGAATTACTAAATACAATAGGTTTATTAACAGTTTTATTAGCAAAATTAGCAACTACAACTTTTTTGCATTCATTTAATTGATTAATAAATTCATCAGAAAACGAAAAGCCCTCAAATGATTTTAAATAACTATATGATTCTACTGTAATCAAAAACTTGCCAAAAGCATCGAAAAAACGATTGTTATTCCTTACATTTTCATCCTTGGCATCAGATTGTCCTTTTAAAATAGAAACATCGCTTAATAACTTATTACATTTCTCTAAATTATTTCTTAAATTATTCATTTCCATTGTTTTCCTCCAATTCCTTCATACAAGAATCAAAAGCATTATTATATGAATCAAATCTTGGATCAACATCTATATAAACACCACTCCTTGTTAACTTTTCATATTCATTTTCCATTATAGGCAAAATATAATTAACATCATAGTTAACTTTATTAAATAGTCCAATCAATGAATATATATCAGAATAATCAATTTTTGAATAAGAAATAAGTTTTTGACTTTCATCAAAAGTTAGTGTTTCTTTTATATTTGATAGTTTTTTACATATATCTGCAGATTTTGATTTTAATTCATTTAAATCAAAATTTGGTTTTTGAATAAATGCTCCTTCTTTTTCACATTTAGAATAAAACTCATCAACATTTGCTATAAATTCTTTTAAATCTGCAACTTCTATTTCTATTGAAGAATCCCATCCAAAGAACGAATAGATATTACTTATCAATTGTTTATTATTTTGATCTTCCTCTTCTAACAATTGAGGAATTCTTTTTCTTAGTTCATTATTAAAATCATAAATAGAATTTTCTTCTTTAATTGGAGTCTTCTCTAAATTACTAAAATCATGAAAAACATCCTTTCGAGCTTCTTTTATTGCCTTATCAAAATCAACATAATTTAAAAGAACCTTTTTAAATGATTCACCTTGAGAAATATTAAAATAATCAATTACTGCTTGATAGTTATTTTCTCCAATAGGATCATTACATATATTGTTTAAATCATTCCATTTTTTGCAATGTGTTGTATCAATTCTATTTTTAGAATATACTTTTACAAATGATTCAACTGAAATATTTTCTAGCTTTGAACCATTCATCTGACCAGCCAATAACATTCTAATTATTTCATTTGAAATTGCAACTCTTATATACTGTGGAATATACTGCTTATCTATTTTTTTTACAGCTTTAATCAATTCATTTTTATGATTTTCAATCCATCTTGTCACTATAAATATAGCAGTATCAGCTCCCTTAAAATTCCATGAACGCTTACCAAGATAAATCCATTGTCCAACCACTCTAAACAAATCATATGTTTCTGGAGAAGCCATTAATTTAAGTGCACTTAAATCTTCACCTTTATCTTGTCTTTCAAAAGACAAAAGTCTAAATGAGCTAGATGAAGCAGACATAATCATTTTTATTCTTGAAACAGGAATACCATATTGTTGCCAATTAATTGAAGAAGAAATAATTTTATTTAATTCTTCAAGCAAATATCTTGGCGAAGCAAAAACTTTTTTCTCGTTATACCATGAATCAAGAATCTTCTTATAATCAGTATATTCCTTATCTTCTTTTTCTTTCGGTTTTACATTAACAAAAGGGACAGGTGTTTCTACATCATCATCTCCAATTTTGGATTCAACATTTACATTTTCAGCTAATTTTTCATATAATAATTCAAAATTAAAATTTTTAAAAATTGAATTTTTAATACCCGAAATAGAATTAGCATTCTTCTCAAGTTTGCCATTTCCCCAAAATCCTAAGAAAGCCAATGCCCTGTTTCGATAAACTGGTTTATCTTCATCTGAAATTTGTAAAGAATCAACAATATTATTAATTCTAGATTCAACATTTTCTGATAAAGGGCGGTCTTTTTTTCTTAAATAATATAAAAACATATCCGGAGAATTTAATAGTTCATTCACAGCAGGTTCAATAATCTCTCTCAAAATATATCTAGGAGTTTTATGTTCATCCATAGCTGAATATAAATTATTGATTGAATTTTTTGTGAATGGATATAAAGATAATTTTAAGTCTCCAATAGATATATATTCCCAATCAGCCACATTATTAACACCAATAGGTAATTCATTTTCATTTGCTCCATGATTATAATACCAATCATTTATTTCTTCTTCACTAACAGAAATAGCATTCAAATATTTGGCAAAGAACATATATAAATCATTAGGTACTTGACCGATTGTACCATCCTCAATGGTGATTTGAGTTGTTATTCTATCCTTATAATTAGATCTAAATTGTTTGTAGTACTCTGAAGTAGTACCAACAACAGAAATTAACTTACACATATTATCTTTTGAATTTTCACCAGTATGTTCAGTAACCAATACATTTAGCAATGCTTGATTAATACCAGTAAATGATGTGATATCTTCAATCAACAAAATAAGGTTTTTATTGTTTGCAGCCAATTCTTGCCTAATTTCTTTAAATATTTGTTCGAAGTCTCCTGGTTCAATGCCAGCACAACTTTGAATAACATCATCAACCAAACCATTCATAAAAGCGGATAGTCTGTCAATAAATTCATCATCTAAGTTCTCATCATCAACTAATTTCTTTGCAATACCTACAGCTTGTTTATCTGCAGTATTACGCAATTCGTCAAAGAAATCCAATGTTATTAAAAAATCCTTATTTTCAAATTGTGCAACAACATCCTTATTGCCTGTTGACGTTGCAACAATCTTACTAAAAATTCTCTCAATTGGCCCATTAACTTGCATCATTTGCTCCTTAAATGGTCCATAATTCAATAAAGCTACTAAGCGCTTCTTTTCTATGGAAGAAAAAGTTTCATTATCACTATCATTTATTTCAACAATAAATTTATAAAAAATATCATCTTTAAACTTCTTTTCGCTTATTGAGGTATTAGCTTTTACAAGCCTCTCATAAACATCCTTATTTTTAAGATTTTTAATAGCTTCAATTCCTAATAATTGTTTTATTGTGCCTTTTAATGTATTATCACTTCTTCTAATTAATAATATCTCATCATTGTCTGAATAATTTGCTTTTAAATTTGCATAAAGCCATCTAATAAAATGTGATTTTCCTGAACCACTAGAACCTTCAACAATGACAAATTGATGATTATTCTTAGAACTTGGATCCATAAATAATTTCGTAAAAACGTCTTCATCAGAAATGTGTTCAATACCTATATCCTTTACACCATGTCTAAATGTAATATTTCTAAAAGGAATATGTGTTGCCATGAAATCTGATTCAGAACTATTAATGGAATCAACCATAAAAACTTGACTAATTCTTTTTCTAGCTATATCTACATTCATACTACTTTACTCCTTTAAAAATAATGTGTGTAAGTTTATTCCCAAAAGCATGAATATCAGATTCATATAAATCCCATTCTTCCTTACTATCCAAATTCCTTTTTAAATCAATTTCTTTTTTATCATACATAGTTCTTAACGCATTAGATAATGCTAAATTAATTTTTTTACTATTATCAACATTATCACCAAAAGCCACCTTAGAAACCAAAGAAATACGTTCAGCGAATTCTCTTACACTATACTCTTTACCTATTTCAAAATTACTCAAAATAATAAAATCTTTTAATGCCACATACATATTAGGTAAAAAATAAATATCTTTATCTCTTTCTTGAATATACCCCATTCCCAAAAATGACATCCAAAATCTATGACCTAAAATATGTTTATTATCAGCATTACTATCTTTTGTAAAATCTCGTATTTCATTTATAACATTTATCGAAGTTATACTACCATATTGCAACCAAGAATCATTAGAATTCAAAAAAGCAATTGTTATTTTATTAAAAAGAGAATCATTATCCTTCCATACAACGGAATTACAATACTTTCTAAAAGAATCAAGATTCTCAATATACTCTTTTTTAGAAATGTATGAAATATAATCATCATCATTTTTTTCAATTAATCCAAGTTCAATAGCACTTGATCTTACTAATGGATAATATTTAGTTCCTGGATTTAAGCTACTTGGTTCCATCATATTAACCAATTCCTTATCTAATATAGGTTTATCTTGAACAATTTTACACAAGTGATAAATTCTTTCTGGAATAAATTCTGGTGTTACACCTTTACTAAACATTTTATATCAACTCCTTATCAATAACATATGCTTCTTTATAACTTCCTTCAAACATTTCATATAATTTCTTATTATATGATTCTAAGAAATAATTATCATGTACTAACAATATTATCTTAATTACACCATTAATTTTCTTTAAATATCTTAATAATACAACAATATCATTTTCATTTTCAGGGCATTCAAACACAACTTCAGATGCCAAGAAAAACAAATTATTGGGAATGAAATTATAAAATTCATCATACGAAAAAGTATAAAATGAATCATTTGTTGATTTCAAATTATGCTCTTTAATTTGAATAATAATACGTTGCCCATTATTTATCAAATATTCTTCGGTTTTTGTAAAATCAAAAGTTTTAATTATTAATGAATTATTGTTGTCAAAATATATAGAATTAAATTTATCGGTTAAAATTGTGTTATTGCTAATAATAGGTAAGCCAGAATAATGGCCATAAATTAAATCTGTATGAGAATTACATCCTGCACAATACTCAAATGGCACAGACTTAAACGTATTTATAAATAATTCGGAAATACATTCATCATTACATTTTTTTAACATTTTTTTCATCATATTATATGATTTTTCAGACTCATTCCATTCTATATCTCTTAAATTTTGAATAACATCCCTAATATATGATGTATCGGAGTATAAACCTTTTTCTAATAATTCAACAGTTATGTAATACTTATCATTAAAATATTCAATATCAACTATTTTTAACAATTCATGCCTTTTTAGAAATAAAATTACATATACATTCCAACTAACATCTTTTGAATTTCCCAAAACTGACATATTATCATCAATACTATATTCTGGTTTAACTGAAGTATCAATTTTAACTATTCCTGTAGTTGTTTTTATTGAACTGGTACTTTTTAACATACTGAACCATCTTCCTAGAATAGTCTCAGTTCTTAACACTTTAGATTTGATATAAGTGAAAGAAAAATCAATATCATAATCATTATAAAGTAAAATGTTTAAAGCCGATTTCCCATCTCTTCCAGCTCTACCAGCTTCTTGGTAATACTTACTAGCATTATCTGGAACATATAAATGCAAAACTGTTCTAACATCCTTTTTATCAACCCCAACACCAAAAGCACATGTAGCAATCATTATTTGAAAATCATTATTCTTCCATTTACTTATTATTTTTTCTCTTTCAGAGCTACCTGTTAATCCAGTAAATGAATATACATTGTTAATTCCTTTTTCAATTAATATAGTTTTTAATTCTTCAGCTTCATCAGGTCTACTAACGTAAACAATCATAGGATGAGGAAGAGTCTCTATCATTTCTAATGTCTTATTCATTTTATCAGTATTATTATCAGCTTTAACAAAATTATACCTAATCTCTTTTCTTAATGAGTCACATCTTAATTCAATCCATTTATTATCTTCAGAAAACATATTTTTCAAATATGATACATTTTGTTCGCTAAAAGTAGCGGATAATAAATATGTTCGAATACTTGGATTAGACTCTAACAATTGCTTTCTAAATATATCTAAGCACTGAAAATCCAATCTAAAAGAATCTCCCCATTCAAAAACAATATGAGCTTCATCGATAACTAAATTGCTTATTTTACCAATACTATTAATATCTAGTAAAGTTTGCTTCAACAAAGCGTTTTTAACTAAAGTCTCAGGCGAAATAAATAATATTTTAGTAATACCACTTTTAATACCACCAAGAACTTTATCAATTTTCATACCAGAATGATAAAATACAATCTCATCGTTAGATGCGTTTAAGATACTTCTAGCATTTGTTACTTGATCAATCATTAAAGAAATAGTTGGAACTATTACAATAGTTAGCCCATTAAATTGATATGCTATCGACTGAGTTATCAAGCTCTTACCTCCACCTGTAGACATTGAAACAAGACATGTATATCCTGGCGGAGTTTTTAAACACCCAGTAACGCATAGTTTTTGTTCTTCAGATTTATATTTTTTAAATTTCCCATTTGTTATTTTTTTTATGTAAGAATTAGTATTTAAAAAACTAAATTTATTATTAACCTTTTTTATTTCTCTTAATTCAGCAGCCCATAACGCAAAATCTTTATTAATATAATTAGGGTAATTAGCGATGCAAACTATTTCATTATTGTTTGAACGTAAACCTATTTTATGTGCAAATTCAGACAAAACATAATCATTAATTTTAATTCTAATTTTAGTAAAAATCAAAAAATCTCTTAAAGCTATTTCAAAATCATATTTATACGAATTATCTTTGTTAAATAACTCCCATGATTTCAATAATCTTTGAGTAGAATTAATTGTTGATTCATCTATTTTTTTATCATTCATTCTTTCAATTAATGTTGATATTTTAGTCACACCATTAATTCCCTCATTGACTATTTCATATAAATCATTCATTATTATCCATCTCCACATAACATACTGAATCAAGAACTAGTATTGATTTACTAATAATTTCAAATATATCAGAATTAACTCTTTCAATTATTTCTGTACAATCATTCTCACCATAAAAGTTTGAGATTGCTTTCTGAGCACTCAATAAATTCATTAATTCGCGTTTTAAAGATTCCAACATTGATTTACGTAAAATGTTAGCTTTATTTTTAGCATCATCTTTCGTTTTCTTCTGAGCCTCTTCTATTAAGCTATCCCAATTCCCTTTGTACTTATTTTTTATTTTTTCAATTATTCCACCTTTTCTTTGACCTAAATGCTGAACTTTATTTTTGCTATTCTCGTCTTTGAAAACTATTCGATTAAATTCATTTATTACAATATTTTCATCTAAAAAATTATCAATTGTATAAACTGTTACAAATTGGTTTGATGGAATATAACCTCTATATTGATCAATCAAATGTTCAGAAACATGCTTATCATATATTAATCTGTTATCTATTTGTAGTTTCCAAACAAAAACAAATCCTGTCCACTTTATTCTAGATGGAATAGAAAATGCTGTACATGTACCTTTATAAGAATCTAAAGCATTATTAGTTATGCTATCAAAAATAGCGTCACTAGGTGCAAAAAAATTAAGATAATCATTTTTTAAGGCAGTATCTCTACTAAATGTGCCTCTAATATATGAAGTATCTACGCTCTTTTTATTCTCACCATTTAATACTCTAACATGATTTCTCATCTGGTTTAACTTATCATTAATTATTCTCATCATATCAGGCGGAACGAACATAGTGTTATGTAATGATCCGAAAGAAATCGAAGACGCTGAAAAAGTGACAATGTCATTATTTTCTTTCGAACCATTAAAACCAGACAAAGATGCCCATCCCATCATAGCATCACCAAACAATTTCGTTTCATTTTCTGTAAACTTATCAATAGTATCATCTAATATTTTATTTATATTCTGATACTGATAAGCAGCAATATCAAAAACTTGTTCTTTCTTTAAAGCATCTGTTTGATTCTTAATCAAATCATCCATATCCTTTTTTGCAATACCTAAACCATATTTAAATGACTCTTGTAAAGATTCTGTTATTTTTTTATCAATATCATTCATTATTATTTCAAGACCACTTTGAGATTTTGAAAAAATATTCAAGCCTTCATTCCATAATTTAAATAAATCTGACTCTAGTGTATCCTTACCATAGCATACGACTGAAATAACATTTTTTCCCTTTTTTCTTCCTATTCTATCTAATCTTCCAATTCTTTGCTCTATATCATTAGCACTCCATGGAATATCAATATGAATTAATAGGTCAGCATTTTGAAAATTTCTTCCTTCTCCACCAGATTCGTCAGATAATAATATAGAATAATTATCAATTGTTTGAAATCTATATGAATTTAGTTCTAATTCATCAGAACTCATTTTCTTATTAAAAAAGCACAATTTATCTGCTCCAAAAACCTTTAGCAATAGTTCTTTGTACAAATTAAATGTTTCATCAAAGTTTGTGAAAAGAATAACCTTTTTATCATCACATTCTTGATCTAAATAATCAATAATATTAACTATCTTACAGAAAGAATCTTCAGGATCATCCAAATAATCATTTATTCTCTTAATCACTTTTCTTTCAAAGTTTAGATATCTATTCGAATATTTGATTAACTCTTCGCTTAATTCTACTTTTTTAGATAAAGCGTTTAATTGAGAACAAAATGCTGCTGCAGAACTAAATAGACTATATACTACCGGCAAAATATCCTTAGAGAAATTTAATGACTTATCATAATCGTTCTCGAGCCAGTTAGAAAAACTTATATAGCTATTCCATTCATCATTATTAAAATCATTATCTACATCATATGATATATCAACAAGTTCACGAATATTAATTTCATTGTCATCATATGAAGTATTCTTTCTTCTATTTCTAATGATTGACTTTTCTAATTGATAATTTTCACATACGTAAGCAACAGTATTTTGTATACTTTGAACACCGTAATCACTAGAATCAAAATTAATTCTTTCTATTAACTTTTTATAATAATCATCATTAATAATTTTACTAATACCATCTAACTCATCAATAACAGCTTCAAAATATTCATAAATCTCATCTTTACTTGAATCATCACCTAAATCTATTGTTTCAACCATAGAATCAAATTCATCTAAAGCATTGAAAATCTTTCTAATAATTTTTGACTGTTGCTCAAGCAAATTATTAAATCTATCATTAGACATCTTTTCATATTTTTCTGGTTGAATTAAAGTCAATAACTTCTTATACTCATCGTTTCTTTTTTGTAATGGAGTTGCACTTAACATTATTATATTATCACTTATTTTGCTCAAGTTTAATACATCATTATATAAAATATCATCCTGTAAAAATCTATGAACTTCATCTAAAATAATAAAATCATATTTTTTCTTAGAATACTCAAAAAGCTCACTCATGCCAATCAAATCTATCTTATTATTATTTTCGTTAAAATCTGTAAATAATTTAAATTTAAAGGCAAGTTCAGTTTTCCATTGAGATAATAATCCATCAGGAACACATATTAAACATCTCATATCGTATTTTTCACTTAAATATACTTTTAAAACTGAAATAGCTTCTATTGTTTTTCCAAGGCCTACTTCATCAGCTATCATATACCTGCATTTATCATTTTGTAAGCACCTCATTACGGTTTTTAACTGATATGATTTTAAAGATATCTTACAACCTGCCAATTCTTTAAATCCATAAAGAGAATTATTAATAATATTCATAGCTCTACTAACAATTGTTCTTCCTAAATACCACCTTGGATTTTGAAATTCAAAAGATAATAATTGTCTTGTAGGATTAATAAAACCATCATTAAATCCAAGCTTTAAATCAACCTCACAAACAAGAATAATGTCATCATTTTTATTCTTAATATAATAATAAATAAATTCATCATCTTTATTTATTTTATGAGCTAAAACTCTAACTTTACTACCATTATAAATCGCATAAGAATTATTTTTTGTTCTACAATGGCATATTCTTTTTATATCTATTATAGTATTCTCAGGCTTAGAATAATATATACCAACATTATTAACATCATAAAAGGTTACTGATACTTTTTTAGCATAAGAATCAACATTAGTTATTTGTCCCATAGCAAAATCACGTGGATTTTCTACACCATCTATCGGACAACGAACATACATTTTTTCTTTAAGCATAAAAACCACCTCCATATTAATCTTTAGATTCCAAACAAACATCCTTACTTGCGCAGAATTTACAATATCTACCACGTTTGTAATAAAAAGACATATTTTCAAATATACTCTTTATGTCTTCATTCTTTAAAATATCGATATCTTTATCAACATTAAATAATAAAAAATCTTCTTCCTTAGCCATTTTTTCTTTATCATATACAGAAAGTACTTTAAATTTATTATTCTTAATGTTGTAACTAGAACTTACATCGTTATTACACTGCGCTAATAATTGTGCTTTTTCTAATTGATTACAAATTCTAAATTTGCTATCCAAATCATCGTACACATTCATAATTTTATCTCTAATTATTGATGGATTGTATGTTTGACCTTGTAATTCATATAAAACTTTATTTTTTATTAGTATTCTCATATAGTTATGAATTAAAAATCTATCTCTAAAAATAGTATGATCATTTACGACACATTCAGAACCAAACTTATATGGACACATTGAAATCTTCAATTTTTCAATCTGTGATAATTTGCCAACATAATTATCCAAATCTAATTCAATATTTTTAGGATATATAAGATGTGGTGAAAACCCAGATACTTCATATGAGTTATACTTTTTTACCTTAATTCCTAACATAGATATTATGTGATATAAATCATTTTCTTTATCATTATCTGTCTTAACATAACTCAATTTGCAATTTACTCTTGAGAATTCAAGTCCATATAGCAAAGCATACCTATTAAAGTTATGGTATTCAGATTTAGCTTTAAGAAACATTTGATATTTCCAATCTAAAGGAATTTGAATGTATTCAAAAAAAGATAAATCTAGAGGCCAAGGTAACCTTTCATCTCTACTAGCACAAATATCTTTATCTGACAAACAACAAAAATGGAAAATCTTATCATCATCCATTTTTTTTAAAACATCTCCATCAATTTGTTCAAATCCTCTAACAATCCATTTCGCACCAGAATTTAAACTTTCATCTTGGCTTAAATAATAACTCAATGTCTGTTTTAGAGTTATAAATGAGCCTGTATTCGGAATATCTGAATGCTCCAATTTATCTAGCAGTTCTCTCATAACTGCCACCATATCATCATCAAAATCTTTTGTGTCATCAACTTTTGATGTAATAAATTTTTTTATTCTATCATAAAATTTTTTAAAATTGTCAGTTCCAGAATGAAAATCGATAAAGAAAGAGCAAATAATTCTTTCCAAATCTTTCAAACCACAAACCAACTCATTAAGGTCATTAATTTTTACATTAAAATAACCAACTTTCTTCTTTTCTGGAGATGAAGAAGAAAGAAGTTTAATTAATTTAGTTAATTTGTTAATAACCTCTTTTAAAGTTTTCAAATCTTCAATAAACGGAAGCACATTATTGAAAGTATTAATTAATAAACCATTTTTACTTTCACTAATTATTCCAGAATTTAAGCATTCTTTTATATCAGAAAAATTAGATATAATTATATCATCATTTTCACTATCCCACATATTCATTGAAGAAACAAAAAAATGTCCAATTGGAAAATCTAAAAAATGTCTTTCTCCAAATTGATTAGGAAAATAAGCTCTCAAAATATCATTGACTTTTGTAGAAGCTGAATAAAACTGTTCGTCCATATAAAACAAAGTTGACTTTTTTGAATTATTGTCTTCTTCTTTTTTTACTAAAGCCTTATCAAATTTATTTGCTACATAATTTGCAAATTCAGTTATATTTTCAAATTCAACAACTTCAATATTATTTAATTCATCATTTTTTTCTTTATAATCACAATTAATTAATTTACCAACACAGTCAGCAAACATATTGATATCATAAGATTGTAAAAACGGATCTGGCATAAATTCATCTACACTACTAAATTTTATCGGAGCATTAAATAATGAATAAATACTAATCCAAGTATTATAGACTTCCGAATACTGTTTTTGATAATTAAATAATAAAACAACATTTTTATATTTAGAAATATCTTCTATAGCACATAAAATACTTGGAGTAAATTGATGAATTCCATTTATAACTACTGTTGAAAAATCTATTTTTGAAAAATCAGGAACATTGCTATGTGTTCTAGCAGCAATATCTGTTAAAACTAATTTTATAGAATTATCTATCATCCTCTCATCATTAACTCTATTGAATTTAAAATAAGATTTTTCATTAGAATAAATTTCTTTATAAATATCAACCAAATATTTCTGATCATTATTAATATTTTTTGTATCAAAATCAGACGGATCTAAATCAAGCTCAGATAATAATCTAATACTATTAGTAATAGATTTTGTGTTATTTAATAAAGCTTTTAATATATTTTCAGAGTGTTCTCCTGAAAACTTAAGTTTAGTAGCAACATTATCGATTTCTACCATTTGTCTAACTTTAATATCAATACTTTCCCAGTTCTCATAAAATTTGTTAATTAAATTATTGATAGTTGTTATATTACCATTAATGCTAAATGATCCACATACTTCTTTAAGACCATTCACCATAGTCTGTGAAACACAAAAATGCGGACAATTTCTAATAGAATCCCAATAATCTTCTGATTCTAATTCGTAAGGATTAGAATACGTATATATTTTTATCGCCATAAATCATCACCATCCAAAAGTTTTGCCCAATTATAACTTTCATTTATGTCCTTCCCTAGCCAAATAAATTTGTTAATGGCTCTTGTTAAAGCAACATATAATATTCTCGATTCTTCTTTAACATTTTCTTCTATTTCAGAATCTTTATCAAAAAACTGATTTGCGTACCTTGTTTCATTAAAAGTAAAACAATAACCAATATTATCATCACTTGTAGATATTTCGACAGTATCTTTTTTTATAGAATCTAACTTGTTTTTTGTGAATGGTAAAACCACTGTATCATACTCTAATCCTTTAGATGCATGAACAGTCATACACACTACTCTTATCCTATCTTCTTCCATAATGACATCTCTTGATTTAGCTTCCATTTCTTTAGTAGTAGCTAAAACAAGCGCTTCATTTATAGATTCAAGTGTTAAATAGCTTTTTCTATTAGAGCGAGCTAATTCTTCAAAAACAAGTTCGTAATTTATACGATAATAAATTTGTTTCTCCACTTCACTTGAATATTTTTTCCACGGTTTTGTTTTTTCATAAATTTTTCTCAATATTTGCAAAGTCGGATTTTTTTGAACATTGTTTATTAACTCATTCCATTTAATCCCCATCACATCATTAAAATAACAATCTAAGCAATCAATAAGAATTTGCAATTTATCATCATCACTTTTATTCAAAAGATTAGCAACATTAAATTTTATATTAACATTATTAGATTGTATTAAATCATATAAATAAACCGTATTATATGGATTGCATAATGCAGATGTTAGCTTGCACAAATCAATAGTTGACTGTAATTTATATAAATTAGTATTTTTATCACTTTCAACAGTTATACCAAAGTTCTTTCCATACTTTATAACATTTGCTACCTCAAAATTTTTTCTAACTAAAATAGCAATAGTCTGTTCAGCAGCCGATAATTTTTTATTCTTTTTAACAGCTTCCAATTCTAAAATACGGTCTTTTATTGCATCAAACATTTTTTCATAGTTAATTGATTCTTTTTCTTCATCAGATGTATATACTATTTTTTCTACAAAATCCTCATTTATATAATCATTTTGTTTGATACCCTTTAAATAATCAGAATCTCCAAAAGGTATCAATTTTGCATCACCCATCTTACTGAAAATATTTTGATATTCAGATAAAAGCCTCTTATCAGATCTATAATTTGTGTTCAAAGAAAAAGACAACCATTTATCTGAGTTACAATCCATTTTTGTAAATGCATCCATTGTTGCGCCCCTAAATCGATAAATGCTTTGCTTTAAATCTCCAACAATAAAATACTTAAAATCAATTTTTTCATTTAATACCTTAAATGTGGCAATTTGAGAATCATCAACATCTTGGAATTCATCAATAAAAATATATTTAAAATGATATAATCTAGGATTAAAAGTTTCATCATTAATACATTTATTTAAATAAATCATATATTCATTCAAATTAACACAATTATTGTCAACTAAATAATTTGAATACTCAATTTCAGTTTTAACAACAACATTAAGAATTATTTCTTTTAAATATGGAGCTTCTGCTATTTCATCACCTAGCATATTAGAATCAATTTCCTTCAAATCAATGCCTTTGTTATAACATTTTTCAATAAAATTAAGCATAAACTTTTCCATATCATAAATGCTAACTGGTAGATTAAAAATGAAGTTAGGATCTTCATTTATTTTTTCTTCAAAATAATCACTCAAATATCGTCTTAAAATTAAACGTCTTTGATAATTGCCTACCACAGTGGAAAAATCAGTACCAATTCCTAGTGGTATAGATGTTCTTTTTATTATATCTTTAGCAAAACTATGAATTGTAGATATTCTCATTCTTTCAATAGAACTAATCAAATCCATATATCTCTTATTTTTTGTTAAAACAAAATAATTACGAAATTGAAGTTTAATTCTATTTCTCATGTTTATAGCGGCATCATCTGTAAAAGTTAACATTGCTATTTCTTCCGATGGATCCAAAACACCAGAATTAGAAATCAAATTACATATAAAGGAAATCCTAGATACCATTGAATAAGTTTTACCTGTACCAGCGCCAGCCTTAATTTGAAGATTTTTATCTATATCTGAATGTTCAATCAAATATTGTTGATAATTAAAATTACATTTGTCAGCAATTTTAACCAAAAGATCTTTTTCATTACCATAAAACTTACCATTTTTAATGCAGAAATCATTATCAACAATACTATTCAAGTCATCAACTAAATATGCCTCAAAAATGAATGATAATACTTTATTGTTTTTAACTTCTATAGTTTTATCTTCATTCTTATTCATAATCAAATTACCTGAACTATATACTATATTATTATCCTTATAAAATGAATTAAGGTTAGCACATAGCTCATCCAACTCTTGAACACTTTTAACAAAGATTATTTCCTTAACACCATGAGAATATTTATCAAAAATATCTAAAATATCAGTTATGGAAATATTATTTTTATACACTCGTACTTCTGAATAATCATATATTTCATCAGTAACAACAACTTCAGATTCAAAATGACCTCTTATAGTATCATAAACAGGGCCTATAGTCTTATCACATTTCACATTTTTAAAATTGTTAAATATCTTGCCTAGTTTATTTTGCAATTTTTTTGAATCAGATAAATCGTCAGAAAAAATTGTTATTTCTGGTTCTGATACAATATCTAATTTTACTTTTTTATAATCATTTTCAGAAATAAATGGATAACAAACAGTACTGACAATCAATGGATTTATACCATATTTTTTAGATAAAATATTCGAAAGAGCAAATTGATAACCACGTGCTTGTTTTTTTGGTGATTTAACAGGATCTGGATTATCCTTTAAAATAATTTTATCAGCATTAATTACATCAACTATATGACTTATATTCCATCCTTTTACTTCAATAATCATTAAACCCATATTCTTGACTAAAAGGCAAAAATCAAATTCATGTCCATTAACTTCTCTATTATAATAACAAATAATGCTATCATTTAGTTTTTCCTTCAAACTATCATAAACTGTTGTTTCCCCATCATAATTTGTAGGTCTTGAATCAATCATTGTAGCCATAAAAACACCTTCCAATAGAATAATTAAATCAACACTATTAAGATAAAATAAGTAATGAATTAATTATCGATTTATACGTTTTAATTATATCATAATAATTACATTATTATTAGTTATAATTGGATAAAAAAATATATTTTAATTATTAATTGGTATATTAAACTTTTATATTTTTATAAAACTAATTAAAATCAAGGAAGATATTTTATTACAAATAATGTTATTTGTAGATAGTAAAATAAAAGTAATCAAGAGGGTGTGAAGACAAAAACTTAGACCTAAAAGAAAAGATAAGTTATGTACGATATAAAGATTATTAAGAAAGCTCTTAAATTATTACAACAATATGATTATTCATTTATAAAAGTATCAAGAGAATTAAACATTCCAGGTTTTATCAAATAAATATCTACAAACAGTAGCATTCCGGTCGTTTATAATCAAATATTAGCAACTATACTTTACCATTCAAAAGGTACTGAATGCTAGTTCCATCTATTTTGATTGAAAGCATTAAAAAATGCCTTAACAAAGGCATATTTAGAATGGTAACATTTGTTCATTCAAACAATATAGCTTGATTTAATTAATACTAGTATGGTATTCATTAATATA
>AUXO011823865.1_pt1 | contig 18450 bp, 10 predicted proteins | sample 768731 | NCBI WGS metagenome assembly AUXO01 (sample SAMN02715735, study PRJNA202380) | gut metagenome | biome: sheep rumen | host: Ovis aries | place: New Zealand: Palmerston North
GATGTTATCTCAGAATTCAAGGATAGAAAGCCATTTTTTAAGGAGACAGTTGATAGCCTTTCAAGAGTTCTCTTTTATAAGATTATGCGCCTTCAGAAAGAACAGGGAACTTCAAAGGAATATGAATTATCAGTTAATGATGCAATGCTTAATGATAATTTCCCTCATATAAAACCTGCCCTTAATTTTATTGAGCAGCATTATGCTGAACCTATGAAGATAAAGGATTTAGCAGATAGCTGTAATTTAAGTGAGACTCACTTCAGAAGGATATTCGCAGAGTATGTTAATATGCCTCCGGTGGATTATCTTAATCTTGTAAGAGTTCAAAAAGCATGTTCCATTATGAGAAGAACAAAGCATTCTATGGATCAGGTTGCAATAGAATGTGGATTTGCATCGACAACTACATTTAATAGAAATTTTAAAAAATTCCTTGGTATTTCACCATACCAGTGGAAAATCAACAGCGCAAATTATAAGAGTAAACTTCAGGGATACAAGGTATCAGCCCTTAGGGGATGGTAAAAAGAAAAATACCGGGAAACTGATAAAATACTTAATGGTTAGAAATGCATCTTTTTTGCGTAAAAATGTTGTATAAAAACAAAAACTATATAGTAAGATTTTTATAGTCGAATTGTATATAAGCAGGCCATCTAGCGCACAGGATGGACCTGCTTTTCTATTAAAGGAAGGGTCGAATATGAAAGTTTTCAACTACGAAAATGTAAAAAATCCTGAGATTTTTTGCGAAGGCAGATTAGAAGCACACTCTGATCATAGAGCCTTTAGAAACGAGGATGAGCTTTTAGTAGGGCAGAGCTCACTTGTTAAGTCACTTGACGGACTTTGGAGATTTAATTATTCAAAGAATATCACTGATGCAAAAGAAGATTTTTATGTATCAGAAGAAAAAACAGAGAATTGGGACAAAATCCATGTTCCTGCTCATATTCAGTTCGAAGGCTATGATAAGCCACAGTATTGTAATGTTCAGTATCCTTGGGATGGTTCAGAAGATATCGTGCCAGGGGAAATTCCTGAGAGATTTAATCCGGTTGCAGATTACAGTTTAATATTTGACCGCCCAGAAGAATTTAAGGACGGTAGAGTCATTGTATCATTTAAAGGAGTAGAATCAGGTTTTGCCTTATGGCTTAACGGCACATATGTAGGGTATAGTGAAGATTCATTTGATGCATCAGACTTTGATCTTACAGATCTTATTAAAGATAAAGATAATTATATGGCAGTAAGATGCTTTAAATTTACAGCATCAAGCTGGTGTGAAGATCAGGATTTCTTCAGATTATCAGGAATATTCAGAAGCGTTATGCTTTATAACATTCCGCATACAGGAATCTATGATATCAAGGTAGATCCTCGTGTAAATGATGATTATACAAAAGCAGATCTTAATGTTTCTCTTAAAACTTCCGGAAATGGTACAGCCGAGTTCCTTCTTATAAAGGATGATGAGGTTGTTATAAGCGGCAGCAAGGAAATAAAAGATGATAAGACTGTTCTTTCGGGAAGCTTTGATTCACCGCTTCTTTGGAGCGCAGAAGATCCACAGCTTTACACACTTAAAGTTGTGATAAAAGATTCTGAAGGCCTTGTTACTGAAGTGCTTCAGGAGAATGTGGGCTTCAGAAGATTTGAAATGAAAAATGGCATAATGATGCTTAACGGTAAGAGAATCGTATTCAAGGGTGTTAATCGCCATGAATTCAGCTCGCTTCGCGGTCGTGTACCTTGTTATGAGGATGCTGTAAAAGATATCATTACAATGAAGCAGAATAATATAAATGCTATCCGTACATGCCATTATCCTGATGATTCAGAAATATACAGACTCTGTGACATTTACGGACTCTATATGATAGCTGAAAACAATATGGAAACTCATGGTTCATGGGATGCATTTAACAGAAAGAAAGCAGACATATCCTATATTGTTCCAAAGGACAATATGAAATGGGAGCCAATGCTCTTTGACAGGATCACATCATGCTATGAGACAAATAAGAATCACCCTGCAATCCTTATCTGGTCAGTAGGAAATGAAGCTTATGGCGGAAGTGTCATCCGTGATATGGCAGATCTTTTCAGAAAATTAGACAATACAAGACTTGTGCATTATGAAGGTGTATTTAATGACAGATCTTATAATGAGACAAGTGATATGGAAAGCCAGATGTATACATCTGTTGCAAACATTGAGAAGTTCCTTGAAGAAAATAAAGAAAAGCCATTTATCTGCTGCGAATATACACATGCTATGGGTAATTCGTGCGGAGGAATGAAGAAATATACTGATCTTTCAGATAGAAATGAAAGATATCAGGGAGGATTTATCTGGGACTATATCGATCAGTCAATAACAGCAAAAGATCGCTATGGTAAAGAGTATCAGGCTTATGGCGGAGATATGATGGAACGCCCTACAGATTATAATTTCTCAGGAAATGGTATTGTTTATGGCGGTGACAGAGAACCTTCACCTAAGATGATGGAAGTTAAATTCAATTATCAGAACATTTCTGTAGAATTTAATGAAGATAATTTTAAGATCATCAATAAGAATTTATTTATAAATACAGACAGATTTGATGCACATATCATCCTTCTTTCAGATGGTAAAGAAGTTCTTGATGAAAAGGCAGAGATAAGCGTAGCTCCACTTAGTGAAGCAGAATTCGCTCTTCCTAATACAATTAGAAAGATGATGGACGCCATTTCACGTGGGTCAAAGGAAAGTCCTGAATTTGCAATTACTATTTCATTCAGATTAAAAGAAGATACACTTTGGGCAAAGGCCGGACATGAAGTAGCCTTTGGACAGAAGGTGTTTAAGAAGGATGTTAAGCCTTATACATGCACTGATAAACTTCGCATTTCTTATGGTAAATGGAATATAGGTGTACATGGAGAGAATTTTAGTGCACTTTTCTCAGAGCTGACTGGTGGTCTTACATCATATAAATATGCAGGAGTAGAGAGAATCAAGGCTATGCCTCTTCCTAATTTCTGGAGAGCACCAATCGATAATGATTGCGGAAATGGAATGCAGCTTAGATATGCTCAGTGGAAGATAGCAAGTATGTATGTTTCACCTAAGACTGCAGATAGAAACTGGGGAATTGCACCGGTTGTAACTGAGTTAGAAGATGGTACTGTAAATATACATTTAGTATATTCAATGCCTACAACGCCTGTTTCAGAATGTACAGTTGATTATCACGTGTTTGGTGATGGAACAATAGAGACAACACTTAGTTATAAGGCTGTTAAAGAACTAAAAGACATGCCTGAATTCGGTATGATATTTAAGTTTGATGCGGACCTTAATAATGTATCATGGTATGGACTTGGACCTGATGAAACATATGTAGACAGATGCAGCGGCGCGCGTCTTGGATGCTATAAGAATAAAGTTGTAGATAATATGGCCAAGTATCTTGTTCCACAGGAATGCGGAAATAAGATGGGTGTAAGACATGCTGAAGTAACTGATGATAAAGGCAGAGGACTTATGTTCTTTGGAGATGAAATTAACTTTAGTGCACTTCCATATACACCACATGAGCTTGAAAATGCTATGCATTCTTATGAACTTCCAATTATTCATAATACTGTAGTCCGTGTATCAAAGGCTCAGATGGGTATTGGCGGTGATGATAGCTGGGGAGCAAAAACTCATGAGGAATTCCTTATCCCGGTTGAAGATGAGATGAAATTTACTTTCTGCTTTAGAGGAATCTAAAACAGATCAACCAAATATTAAAAAAGTTGAAGCCCACGGCATTGCCGTGGGCTTCGTTTTTTCCTGAAATATATTTCAGGAAAAATGAAAGGAAAAAAATAAAATGAAAAAAATGAAAAAACATGAAGATATTGTCAATTATTGAATAACCTGAAATCCACCTGCAGATATGATGGCATCCAGTTTCTGACCGGCTTTACAAAGCGGACAATCATGAGATGGATATGAGGTATAACCTTCTATATCTTTTGAATGGAATATAGCGTGAATAGGCATTCCTTGTATTGTATCTGTAGCAGAGAAAATTGCTGATATTCCTTCAATGGTACCACCGTAATAATTAATACATTCAATTGCTTTATCAACTGTCTGACCTGTTGTAGCTGTAGCGAGAAGAAGGAGGATATGCTTTCCTTTTATCATTGGAATAAGATTATCCTTAAAAAGAAGCTGGCCCTGAGAATTCTGCTCAGGTGTTGTCACATAGATTGTCTGATGCTGATTCATACACATGATACCAGAACTTGTAAGCTCATCGGCGAGATATGCACCGATAACATCAGTTCCATCCATACATACAATTGCATCCACCACAGTTGTGGCAATATATTCAGATGCCATAGATTTTGCAACAGCCTTAGCTTCACTGCATCTTGCTTTTAATGTAGTTAAATCGATCATATAATTAATATGAGACGATGTTGTGGCAAAATGTCCCGGAGTAACCTTGAGATTAATAAGGTTATTATACTGAGAGTTTATTTTAAATGTGTTCTGCATAGTTTCCCCTCCTGTACAAGAACAATAGATGATTAGAAATTATTTATATAATTGATTACTTTTAACACCTAATATACATTATAAACAAAAAATGTACATATCACAAGAAGAAATTGTCATATTTAACCATTAATTAGGAAGGTGGGTAAATAGTAACTGGAGATAAATTAGAAAAATGATACTTAAGTATTAGCTTAAAGGTGGAATGGTTTATGTTTGGTAAATTCATAAAAACATACTATAATAATTATTAGTGAAATTTTATTAGCATAAAATAATAAGAGACGAGGGTTATATGCAGGGAAAGATAAAAGTATATGCAGGTGGTGGAAGAACCGGAAAATCCACAGCTATGTATAATGAAATAATAGATAAAGCTATAGAAAATCCTGATAAGAATTATTATTTAATAGTTCCGGAACAGGTTACCAGTATTCTGGAAAGAAAATTCATTGCTCTTATGAAAGAGAGACATGGGAGCGCTGGTTTTTTTAATATAAGTATTTTAGGTTTTAACAGACTGGCTCATCTTATATTTGAAGAGGCAGGGCATACTGAAAAAATGCCATTGGAAGAATATGGTAAAAGTATGCTTGTTCGTTATGCTCTGGGCAAATTAAAGGAAGAATTAAAAGTTTATAAGGGAAGCATTGAAAGAAGAGGTTTTATAGACAATATGAAATCCATTATTTCGGAAATGCTTCTTTTTGACATTTCACCAGAAGATTTAGAGAAGGTCCTTAGTGATCTGAATAAAGAAGATGCGATTTATAATAAACTCAGTGATATCATCCTTGTATATAAAGAATTCCTTTCAGCTGAAAAAAACAGCAGATACTCAATACCGGAAGAGACTCTTTCTATATTTGCGGATATTCTGAATGAAGAGAAGATATTTGATAGAAAGAATATCATTAGAGACGCAGTATTTTATTTTGATCATTTTACAGGATATACTGCAGTTCAGATGAATGTGCTTCAGGCGGTTAAAAAGTGGGCTGAGAGTATGACTTTTGCCATTACCATTGATGCAGCTATTCTCCGTAATAACAGGACAGTTAAAGAATATGAGCTTTATTATGAAAGTTATGATATGTATCTTACTCTGATAGACAGACTGGGAGAGGCTGATATCAGATTTTTTGACGTGGATAAAACAAAAGAAGATCACGAGTTACGTGCCATGGCAGATAAGATCTTTCGTTTCCCTGTTAAACCATATGAAAAAGAAAATGGAAGAGTTCTCATTAGTAAATGTTCCACTCCTTTAGAGGAGCTTCGTGTGGCAGCAGAAATGATAAGAAAAGAAGTAATAGAAAATAATAAGCGCTACAGGGATTTTGCTATTATCAATGGACAGTTGGAAGAGTTGAGCCCTATTTGTGAGGAAGTATTAAGAGATTATGATATTCCATTTTTCTCAGATTATAAGAGAAAGTTTTCAAGTAATCCATATACTGAAAGTATCAGGGAATTGCTACTTATATTGGATAAAGACTATAGTTATGACGGCGTTTTTTCTTTCTTTAAAACCGGTGTAATGGATAGATATTTAGAAAAGAAAAACTTAGATCCTGAACTGATAGAATGTTATGAAAATACAGTTATAGCTCATGGGATAAGGGGAAAGAGATTATATGGAAAGAAAGTGACAGCTTTCCTTGGAAAGAGGGAAGTTGCAACTGAAGTTTTAGAACAGTTAGAGGAAGAAGATAAAGTAAGACAGGCATTTTTAGAGGTTATGGAGCCGCTTCATAAGGCTGTAAAAAAGAAAAAGAAGGTTAATGTAAGAGAATTTACAGAAGCCATTAGATTTGTAATAGGTCCTGAAATGCTTGATTTTTCAAGCTGTGTAACAGAAGCAGAAGAGACTTTAAGAGAGTTGGAAAGACCTGCAGAAGAGATGGCATATCATGCAATTCCGGGGGTAATAGATGAGATCCTTCTTAAGTTAGAGGATATTCTTGGAGATGAAGAAATGACTATCCATGAATATGAGGAAATCCTTGGAACAGGTATCGATAATCTTGCCATAGGTGTTATTCCACCGGTGCAGGATGCAGTCATCGTTGGAGATCCGGAACGTACACGACTTATAGATGTGGATACTGTATTTTTTATCAATATGGTAGATGGAGTTGTACCACCAAAAGCAGCGCCGGATGGACTTATTACTGATAGAGACAGAGTAAAGATAGATGAAGCATTTTCAAAAGCAAATATGAAGAAGAAAATGGCTCCGGGTGAAACATTAAAATCCTATATTGAATACTTTACTCTTTATCTTATATTTGAAAAGGCAAAAAATAAGCTGGTGCTTTCTTATGCAGAAAGTGATATGAGCGGTTCTGATAAGGAAAAGTCATTTATTCTTGGAAGAATTGAAAAACTTCTTCCGAGTGTTAAGGAAGTAAAGAGAAAAAGAACAGAATTCTGTGGAACAAAAAAGACAGATATCTTTGATTATACTAAGACCTATAGAGAGGTTGTGGAGAGTCTTTCTCTGGAATTTAAAGATTTAGATCTTCCAAAATTAAAGAAGTTAATGGAAAAAGATAATGAGTATAAGAATAATAATCTTGTAAAACTGGGAATCTATAAGAACCTTTTGGGAGAAGATGAATTAAGATGTAACATTGGTGATGCAGCATTTTTCCTTAACAGACCTGATGCTATATCCCAGGATATATTAAAAGATTTAGATATAAAGATTTCTGTATCCAAGCTTGAAAAATATGCTCAGTGTCCATATCTTTATTATCTTACATATATTCTTGGACTTAAGGAAAGAAGAGGCCATGATACAGATCAGTTAGACCTTGGTAATATAATACATAGCGTTTTGGAAAAGGCTTTTAAAAGAGTAAATGCTGAGTATAATGGGGACTTTAATCTTGTATCGGAGGAACAATTAAAAGAGATAACTGACCTTAGTGTGATAGAAGCTGTAACCGAGAATAAAGAGGAACTTCTAAGGGGAGATGAAAAAACCGGTAAAGATATCTTTGTTCTTGAAAATATAAAGAAGATAGCAAGAGACACCATGGATACTCTTTCATTTCAAATGAAGCAGGGGAAGATGAAGCCTCAGTTTGTAGAGACCGGCTTCAAGGCAGAATTTACTGCAAAAAATCCTGATGGAACCAAGGTGCCTGTGGAGATAAAAGGAAAGATCGATAGAGGTGACATTTTCGCAAAAGATAATGATATCTACGTAAGAATAATAGATTATAAGACGGGAAATAAGAAGCTGGAATTAAAGAAGATCTTAAGTGGTGAAAGTATACAGCTTTCGGTTTACCTGGGTATCATTCTTCGACTTATTAAAAAGAAGTATGAAGAATCAGGAGAAAATGTTATTCCTTCTGGTTTTTATTATTACCACATATCAAATCTTAATGCTGATGCAAAGGATTTAAAGGGAATTGATCCTGAGGCTGAGGAGTTTATCGAAAAGACAAGAGAAAGTGCTTTAAAACAGCAGGCCCTTCGTGGACTTCCTAACATCGATGCAGATAAAGAAGGGGATGAAAAATATCGTTCTCTTATGATCCAGGAAGAAAGAATGGCTGATGCTAAATCTGCAGATGGTATGGTGCTTCCTATAAAGATAAAAGAGGATAAGATAACCGGCAAATATGCATCTGCTGAAGATCTTAAGGCTGTAACAGAATTCAGCCTTCAAAAGATGGAAGAAACTACGGCTAAGGTTCTTACAGGAAATATAGATAAGAGTCCTCTTTGTGATTCAAAAACAGGCAGTGGATGGGCCTGCGAATGGTGCAAAGCAAGAGAGGTGTGCCGTTTCATGGATGGATCAGGAGATCCTCGTGTCCGCGCAAAAGAAGATGATTCATTGAAGAAGATCATCGAAAAGGGAAGAGAGATAAACAGCAGTCTTTCTAATCCTATTTTTTTAAGTAAGGAAGAGGAAGCCAAATTTATCGATAATATAGAAAATGATCTTGATATAGAGGATGAGGAGTAAGCAGATGGGTTGGAATAAAGGTCAGCAGGCTGTCTTAGACAGCCTTAAAAATGATAAAAATGTACTTGTTTCAGCTGCTGCTGGATCAGGCAAGACGGCAGTATTGGTACAGAGAATAATCGATACTGTAAAGGAAAGAAAAGCCGGGATAGACGAGATACTGGTTGTAACATTTACAAGGGCTGCGGCAGCCCAGATGAAGGGAAAGATTGTAAAAAAATTAGAAGAAGCAGCAGAAAGTTGTGAAGATGAAGAATTAAGCAAATATCTTTATAAGCAGCTGGGGCTTTCTTCTAATGCAGATATCTCAACCATAGACAGTTTCTGTAACCGGGTTGTAAAAGAAAATTTTAATAAGATAGGTATAGATCCGTCTTTTGCTACATTTGATCAGGGAGAGATAAAGCTTTTAAACAGTGACATTTTAGATGAGACTATGGATGAGCTTTATGCAGAGGATGAGGAAGTACGCAAAGTTGTTTCTGCATTTTTAAAAAGAGGGATAGACGACAGTGATTTTAAGGAGGTGATCCTTAAGATAAGTTCTATTTCGGATGGCTTTGCAGATCCTGACAAATGGCTTAAAGAGTGTGAGATACTTCCTGAGGAACTTACCGATGAGGATATCAATCAGCTTCCATGGGTTAAGAAACACGTGGAAGATATCAAGAAAAGAATAGAATGCTATATTAAAGATTATAAGAAAGCAATAAATTATTTAGAAGGCCTTGCAGAATTTGAATCGGATGATAAGACTCTTAATCAGATAGATAAGCTGATGATTCTGCTTAAAGAAGACGAAGAATTCCTTACTTCTTTTGTTATTGCTAATTCTTTAAGAGCGATGAGGGTCGCATTAGAAAACCATGAAAAATGGGGAAGGATGCCCAATGCAAATAGAATAGCGGAAGTTGAATCAATCAAGAAAATGAGAAATATCTGTAAAGAAGCATTTGATAAAGGGAAACTTCTGTTTTTTAGTGAAGAGGAGATAAGAAATGAGCTTATTACGATTGTACCTATAGTGAATGTGCTTTTGAAGTGTGTAAACTGTTTCAGAGCAAATCTGATGGAAGAAAAGAAGAGACTGAGAAAGTATGAGTTTAGCGACATAGCTCATTTTACTTATAATGCACTTTTTGATAAAGAAGCTAATGCTCCAAGTGCCCTGGCCAAAATATATTCCGAGAAATATAAATATATCTATATTGACGAATATCAGGACAGTAGTGACATGCAGGAGAATATCCTGAACAGTGTTGCAAGAAAAGACCATAATGGAAATATATATAATATTTTCATGGTAGGTGATGTAAAGCAGAGTATTTACAGATTTAGACAGGCCCGTCCTCAGCTTTTCCTTTCAAAGGAAGATACTTATTTAAGTGATGAGCTTACCGGAACAATCCTTTATCTTAATATGAATTACAGATCCAGTAAGGAAATTCTGGATGGAGTAAATTTTATATTTGATAAGGTAATGAGAAAAGATTTCGGCGGCATTGAATATGATGAAAATGTAAAACTGAATGCTCCGGATAAAGAAATCTATAATGGGAATTTTCCAACTCCGGAGGAAGATATACTCACTTCGGGAAAACCTGAGATTATATTTGTAAAAAAAGAGGCAGGATCTTCTGAGGAAGGTAAGAATAAAGAAGATAAGGATAAAGAAGAGACTGAAAAAGAGGATGGTTCAAATGAAGAAAAGCCAGAAAAAACATTAGCTGAATTAGAAGCTTCAGTAATAGCAGACAGGATAGATGAACTGATCAATGGAGATAAGCCTTTATACATAAGAAATGAGGAATATGATCCTTCAAAAGGAAATGGACGTTTTAGAAAAGCGGAATATAAGGATGTGGTAATTCTTCTTCGCAGTATAAGAAATATAAAGGAACTAACTGCGGCATTAGGTTATAGAAAAATCCCTGTTGCTGTAGATGATGACAGTGAATTTTTTGATGCAGCAGAAATACTTACCATAATAAGCATCCTTAAATGTATTGATAATATAAGGCAGGACGTGCCTTATGCATCATTTCTGCTTTCTAAGATAACTGGAATTACAGATGATGAGATGGCTTATGTTGTTTCTAAAGTAAAGATAGAGAATACTTATCTTTATGACAGAACTAAAAAGTTTGTAGATAAATTTATTGATTCTGATCTTGAAAGAGAAAGGGTAATCGCTGGAAAGATTAAAAAGGCTCTTGATCTGATCAGGCGTTGGAAGAAAGTTAAGAGATATATTACTATTGCAGAGTTGCTGGAAATAATCTATAGAGATACGGATTATGATATCTATGTTTCTGCCATGCCAGAAGGAAATAAAAGACTTGGTAATCTTATATCTTTAAAGAGACATGCTGAAAGTTTTGAAGCAGGAAACAATAAAGGACTTTTTGATTTCTTAAGGTATTTGGAAAAACTAAAGATCCATACTAAGGAATTTTCAAATAATTCAGGTCTTAAAGAGACTGGCAATGTAGTACATATTACCACGATCCATAGTAGTAAGGGACTGGAATATCCTGTGGTATTTGTATCTAAGTTAGGTAAGAAGTTTAATGAAATGGACCAGAAGAAGGCGGTAGCTGTCAGTGCTGATTATCATGTTATTCCACAAAAGATAAGAGAAATTGGCGGAAAATACAGACTTAAGGAAGATGGATTATTCAGAAAAGCCATTAATGGAATGGATAAAAGAGAAACTTTATATGAAGAGCTTAGAATACTCTATGTTGCATTTACCAGAGCAAAAGAAAAGCTTATCCTGACAGGAACATATGAAGTTCATAAGAGTGATAATAAAGGACTTTCATATAGCCAGCTTGTAAATGCCACAAGCTATATGGACTTTATAAGACCTGTTATTTGTGACTATGAGGAAGAGATTTCTGATTATTTTGATATTAAGATAATTGACAGTTCAGAGTTTGTTACAGGCGCTGAAAATAAAAGAACTGATGTGGCAGTTGAAAAGAATGAGAATATTCAGGATATTGAAAGAACTCTTCTGGCAATTGAAGTACTAAAAGAAGATAATGCAAAGATAAAAGAAGAGGAGAAGAGGATAAAGGAGAGATATGAGTTTGTTTATCCTCAGTGGAAGGCTGCGAAGACCAAGGCTAAGATGTCGGTATCGGAAATCAAGAAGTATAATATGTCTCAATCGGAGAAGATGTCTCAATCGAGAAATGGCACATTGGCTGACGGGACGTTGGCTGACGGCCCATCGACAGATGTTCCTCCGGCTGCTAAGGATGCAGCCTTCGAAACATCTGTCTCTGAGGCTATGTCAGCCGAACAATCGAGAAATGGCACATTGGCTGACGGGACATTGGCTGACTGCCCATCGACAGATGTTCCGAAGGCTGCTAAGGATGCAGCCTTCGAAACATCTGTCTCTGAGGCTATGTCAGCCGACAGGGCGTTAGATGATGAGTTGTCATCCGAGAGACATACTTCCAATGAGCTGATTTCCTATACCGAAGGGGCAACCGAGAAGACTTCTTTAAAGGGAGAGAATGCCGGGGCGAGGTATGGTACTTTGATGCATAAGGTGATGGAATTACTTCCTTTTAGGGAGATTAAGGATAAGGACTCATATAAGAAGTTGATCAGTGAAATCATTGATTCTGAGGAGTTTTCGGAGAGGGATAGAGAGATTATCAATGTATGGAGATTTATGAATTTCTATAGTGATGATCCAACATCTTTAATTCAGAGAATGATAAAGGCTGATAAGAAGGGATACCTTTATAAGGAAAGACAGTTTGTGGCAGGTATTCCTGCGGATGAATTACCTTATGATGCGCCGCTTTATGAAGCTGCATTGCTTGAATCTGATGAAGATCCAGGAGATGGAGGAAGGGTATTTATTGAACTTTCTGACATACGAGAAAATCTCAGTCATGAAGATGTAGTGATACAGGGTATAATTGACGGATATTTCTATGAAGAATCTTCTGATGGAAAAATGAGCGTAATTCTGTTAGATTATAAAACAGACAGTGTAAGGTGTGGCGAAGAATTAGCTGAGCGTTACAGGTCACAAATGTATCTCTATGCACGTACATTAGAGGACATTACAAAACTACAGGTTAGTGATATAATTCTATATGGCTTTAAAAAGGGTATTGGCGAAGTTAAAGTTAATATAGATAAATACAGGAGATGATAACAATGCGTACAGAAGAAGAAAAAGAAGGAATAAGCCTTCTTGGAAATCAGCATACAAACTACCCACAGGATTATGATCCATCAATCCTTGAAACATTTATTAATAAACATCCGGAAAATGATTACTTTGTAAAGTTCAATTGTCCTGAGTTTACAAGCCTTTGTCCTATTACAGGACAGCCGGATTTTGCTACAATCTATATTTCATATGTACCTGATATAAAGATGGTAGAAAGCAAGTCTCTTAAGCTTTATTTATTCAGCTTCAGAAATCATGGTGATTTCCATGAGGACTGCGTAAATAAGATCATGAAGGATCTTATTAAACTTATGGATCCAAAGTACATTGAAGTATGGGGTAAATTTACTCCACGTGGTGGCATTTCCATTGATCCATATTGTAACTATGGACGTAAGGGAACAAGATGGGAAGAGGTTGCATTTGACAGACTTTCACATCATGATATGTATCCAGAGAAGGTGGATAACAGATGACATCATATGAAGAGGCGGTAAGCTATATACTTGATATTCCAAAGTTCGCTGGAAAGACCGGACTTGATAATCTGAGAAATTATATGGCGTTTCTGGGAAATCCACATAGAGATCTTCGCATAGTTCATATTGCAGGAACTAATGGTAAAGGATCAGTTACAGAGATGCTTTCATCTATTTTAAGAGAAGCAGGGCTTCACGTTGGAACATTTATCTCGCCTCATTTAGAGAAGATAAATGAAAGAATTTCAGTGGATGGGGTAAATATTTCAGATGAAGATTTTACCATGGCGTATGATAAAGTCATGGAGGTATATAAAGATCATAAGGAAGAGGGACTTGTTCATCTTTCTTTCTTTGAGTATCTTTTTGCCATGGCTATGGTTTATTTTGAAGAAAAGCCTTTAGATTACGTAATTCTGGAAACAGGCCTTGGCGGAAGACTGGATGCTACCAATATCGTAAGTCCGGTGCTTAATATCATAACTTCCATTGGTATGGACCATATGCAGTATCTTGGGGATACTATAGAAAAGATCGCGGGAGAAAAGGCGGGTATCATTACAAGCGATGTTCCGGTTATATTTAATACAGGAAGTGATATCGCAGATTCCATCATCCTTGGAAAATGTGAGATAAAAGATGTAGAAACATGTATTGATGCTGAGGATACTTATGTTGATATAATAAAGGCAGATACTGAGAAAATTGATTTTTCGCTGGATAATAGTTATTATAATTATGATAATCTGAGACTTCGTACACCTGCACTTTATCAGATAAAGAATGCCGAGACAGCTATAATGGCTGCGCATCTTCTTTTAAAAAAGATTGACAGAAGAGTTCTTACTGAGGCGGTTTATAAGGGAATATATAATTTCAAATGGGCTGCCAGAATGGAATACTTAAGAGATAATCTTATAATTGACGGAGCTCATAATGAAGATGCAGCTAAGGTGTTTGTAGAGACAGCAAAGAACATTTTTGATAAGGGTGAATGGAGAAAGAAGTCTATTCTTTTTGCGGTTTCTCAGGATAAAGATTATGATTCTGTGATAAAGATCATTTCAGAAGGATTTGATCCGGATAAAGTATTTGTAACACAGTTTAATTCGTCTAGAACGCTGGATACAGATTCGGTAAGAGAAACATTTGAAAAATATTTCAGCAAGTATGATATCACAGTTTATAAGAATCTGGATGAAGCTGTAGAAATGCTTAAGAATATACCAGAAGATGAGATCGTATTTGCAGTAGGTTCCCTGTATCTTGCAGGAGAACTTCGTGAAAAGATGGAAATAGAACAGACGTCTGTTGAAGGAGAAATATGATAGATTTTGATGAAGAAATAAAGAGATTTCAGCCAAGTCTTGAAGTTAGTCAGGCTGAAGAAGATATATTAAATAACGATCTGAAGGACATTACAGATATCGTTCTTCAGATGACTGAGAACCTTAGAGGATAGGATATGGCAGTAAGAGAAAGATGCCTCTACTGTGGTTCTCCTGTAAGTACTAATGGTTACTGCACTCATTGCAGACTTAGTCAGGATTTCCTCAGAAAAGCAATCAATACATCTAAATATTATTACAATATGGGACTGGATAAGGCGAGAGTAAGGGACCTTTCAGGAGCTATAGATTCTCTTAAGGCGTCTCTTCGCTATAATAAGTCCAATACTCAGGCAAGAAATCTGCTGGGCTTAATTTATTATGAAATGGGTGAAACTGTTCCTGCCCTTAATTGCTGGGTTGTAAGTGTAAATATCAATCCGGGCAAAGACAATCTTGCAGTAAGATATCTGAAGGAATTAAGAGATGATCCTTCAACTTTAGAAAATGCCAGCACAACGGCTCGTGAGTTTAACCTTGCTCTGGAACATGCTAAAAGATATGACATTGATCTTGCCATGATCAATCTGAATAAAGCAGTATCCCTTAATCAGAATTTTATTAAGGCTCACCTTCTTATGGCGCTTATCTATATTGGTAAGAATAGAGGTGGTATGGCCCGTAAATGTCTCGCTCATGTAATGAGTCTGGACAGAACTAATCCTATAGCACTTCATTACTTAAGAGAATTAGGCGAGTCTGAAGAAAATATTACAAGAATGGCAGATTCCTACGGTGAGACTGAAGAACTATTTAATTATTACGGAGTTGAAGAGGAAAAAGAAAACGACGGCCGACCTGTAAAGATGGTTAATCCAAGACAGGAAAAAGGAAAGAGAAATCAGGAATCAGTTTATAAGAGATATAAGGGGCTTAATCTTGCCAGATATTCAAATATCTATATGGTAGCAGGCATAATACTTGGTATTGTGGTTTGTTATTTTGTGATAATTCCAACAGTAAGGAAAAATTACAACGAGAAGCTTGGTACAAGAGAACAATCATATATCAAAGAATTATCGTCGAAAAATTCCGAGATTGAAAGCCTTAATAATACTGTTAATAGTTTAAATGAAAAGGCTTCAAGAACTGATGCATCAAGTGTGGATAAAGATAAAGAAATCAGTGATCTTAAGGAAGAAGTTAGTCAGTTAAAGAAGAAATTAGGCGAGAGCGCTAAAACCGGAGATGAAAAGCAGGGTGGTAACGCTGCAGGAGAAGATGGAAATAATTCTGCAGAAGGTGATGATGCTGCACAGGAAACAAAAAATAATGCTGCTGATGTGAACGATTTCCTTCCTGAAGAGTAATATTTTAGGAATTATCAGATGGATTAAGGAGAAGAATCAGAGTATATTACATTAAGACATGGATAAAAAAACAAAAGATTATATGAAGATGCTTATGCAGCGAGGCATTTTACCTATGCTATATAAGCATTATGAAAAGAATACAGAGGTTAAGAAGGGAAAAATCCTCTTTGCAGATTCAAATGAGAAGGGTTTATCCTCAGAAATGAAGCCTGTATATATGGCTTTAAAGAAGTTAGGATACAGACCTGAGGTTTACACTGGAGACATAAGAAAGATGAAGCCTGCCATGGTATTTCGTTTCATGAAGACATTTATGAAGAAGTATGCCGAGGCAGAATATGTTTTTATAACCAATTATTTCGTACCTGTTTCCTCCTGCGATAAAAGAAAGGAGACTAAAGTGATCCAGCTTTGGCATGCAGCAGGTGCTTTAAAAAAAATGGGTTATGATGCCAGTGATGACATCCCTGAATATTATAAGGGAGAGCCTTCAAAGAACTTTGATGTTGTAACGGTATCTTCACCTTACTGCAGGCAGTTTTTTCAGTCGGCTTTCAGGCTGAAGGAAGAAAATGTTAAAGCTACAGGTATTGCAAGAACTGACTTTTATTTTAATAAAAGGATGAATGATAAAAAGATAGAGAACTTCTATTTTAGGTATCCTAAAGCAAAAGGAAAAAAGATTTGCCTTTATGCTCCTTCATTTTCCGGAAATGCAACTGATCCGGAGTGCACCGGCATTGAAGAAATAGTGGATGTATTTAACAGTATGCAGGATGAGTGGTTTTTATGTGTGAGTCTTCATCCTCATTTAAGAAAGTTCTATCCGGAGTATAATATGTGCCTTAAGACAGAGGATATATTTCCGGTGGCAGATCTTCTTATTACTGATTATTCATCAGTTGTATTTGATTTCTCGCTATATGATAAGCCGACACTTTTCTATGTTCCGGATTATGATGATTATAAGAAGGAAAGAGGATTCTATAACGACCTTGAAACCCTTCCGGGAAAAATAGTTAAAGATTCAAATGAATTATATGATATAATTAGTACCGGCAAATATAATACGGATGCAGAAAAAATGAATGCATTTAAAGAAAAGTATCTTAGTTCCTGTGATGGCCATGCAACCAGACGGATACTTGAAGAAATAGGGATTTTACAGGAAGGAAAATAAAATGGATAAGAATATAATTAATTTTATTAAAAAAGATAATAAAGCACTTATCGTTCCTATATTTATGATACTATTTGGAATACTGTTTATAGTAAAGAGAGCTGGAGTTCTTTCATTTGCAGTCCAGCTGATAGGTGTATTTTTTATTGTTGCAGCGGTGGTACTTGGATTTTCGCTTATTGCAGCATTTGTACCATCAGCAGTGGTATTTGCAGTGATACTCCTGGCAGTGGGAATCATGTTCCTGGCTAATCCTGGAGACCTGATAAAATTTGTTATCATGATCGTTGGTTTTACTATCATGATCAACTCAATCTTAAGAATCTTTGATGCGAAAGCACTTAGAGGAAAAGATAAAGACTTTATGAAATATATTGCAAATGACATCATAACAGCAGTACTTGGATTTATATTATTCTTCCTTTCAGGAACTGTGGCAGATGCAGTATTTATCATAATAGGAATTGTAATGACATTCCTTGGATTATCAAATATTTACACAGCTTATAAGGTATATAAGGGTGGAAGATTTATTGACGACGGAACAGACGTCGTGTGGGAAGAATAAGTATTTAATTAGGGAGGTTTAATATGGCACGTTCAATAGGCGGTGGTGGAGGTGGCCACTCATCTTCTCATTCATTTGGAGGAGGAAGAAGTTCTGGAGGAAGTCATTCTTTCGGAGGTTCAAGTTTTAGATCCAGCAGTCATAGCTCTGGTCATAGAAGTATAGGTGGAAGCAGCTTCAGCAGAGGAAGCAGTTACAGCAGTTATCGTCCATCTAACAGAGGACCAAGATATACAGGCGGTTATTATCATGGTGGACCTTCATATTATGGTGGACCAAGAAGAAGAGGTGGTTCTTCATCAGCAGGATGTGGCGGATGCCTTACTTCAGTGTCATTATTTATTATAATTCTTATCCTTTTGGCTGCTTTTAGTGGAACCAAGGGAAATGGAAAGAGTTATAATTCAAAGCAGGGACTTGGAAGAACAAAATATACAGGAGCTGTAGATTCAAGCAAAGGTTATTATCTTGATGACAGCACACCTTACGAAGGTGAGGTTTATATAGATAAGGGAAATGAAAGATATCTCATTTCAGGATTCTCTGAATTCTACAATGATACAGGTGTTTTCCCATTTATCTATGTAGTAGATGATTATCCAGCTAAGTCAGAGTACGAAGGATTTAATAATTATGAAGAGAAAGTTTATGATGATCTTTTTGGAGATTGTGCAGGTAATCTTCTCTTTGTATATGTTGGAAATGAGCAGGTTTTCTATACAGCAGCCGGAAATGGAACTGGTGAGATAGTAGATGCTGAATCATTTGAAGTTATAGAGTC
>AUXO011122087.1_pt1 | contig 18448 bp, 7 predicted proteins | sample 768731 | NCBI WGS metagenome assembly AUXO01 (sample SAMN02715735, study PRJNA202380) | gut metagenome | biome: sheep rumen | host: Ovis aries | place: New Zealand: Palmerston North
GAAAGAGTATATGGATATGGAAATTTAGCTTCACATATTTTAGGCTATATTGGAAGAATAGGACAAGAGGAATATAATGCAAGTAAAGAAAGTGATAATCCATACAAAAATGATGATTATGTTGGTAGAACTGGAATAGAAAATATGTTTGAAAGCTATTTAAGAGGAAAAGATGGAAAAGAAGAAATAGAAATGTCCGTAGATGGTGCAGTAACAGGAAGTACTGTAACAAAAGATGCAGAGCAAGGGTCAACAGTTGTACTTACAATAGATGCTAAACTTCAAAAAATTGCAGAAGAAGCATTAAAAAATAACATTAAAAAAATAAAAAAAGGAGGATTTGGAAAAAAATATAATGCAGAAGGAGGAAGCGTTGTTGTTTTAGATGTAAAAACAGGTGAAGTAAGAGCTATGGCTAGTTATCCTGACTATAATCCAAATGTATGGGTAGGTGGTATAAGTACAGAAGATTACAAAAAGATAAAAGAACAAAATTCTTTGTTCAATAAAGCTGTATCTGGAGCTTATGAACCTGGATCTGTTTTCAAAATGGCAACAGCAATAGCAGGACTTGAGACTGGAGTTATTTCTAAAACAGAAAAAATTAATGATACAGGAATTTATACTAGATATAGAGATTATCAGCCTAGATGTTGGATATATAATCAATCACATCATGGACATGGATTTGTTAATGTAAAACAAGCTATTCAAAAGTCATGTAACTTTTTCTTTTTTGAAACAGCATATAGAATGGGTATAGATGATTTGGAAAAATATGCTAAGTACTTTGGATTAGGAAATAAAACTGGCATAGAGCTTCCAAGTGAAACAGCAGGAATTATGGCTTCTAAAAAAACAATAAAGAATTGGTCTGGAGGAAGGACTTTGCAAGCTGCAATAGGACAGCAAAGCACTTTTTCGCCATTACAAATTGCTAAATATACTGCAATAGTGGCAAATGGTGGAAAACAAATAAATCCAACTTTGGTAAAAAATGTTTTAAATTCAGATGGAACAGAAGAAAGTAAAGGCCAAATAAAAAGATATGTAAAAGAAAAATTAAATTTGCCAAAAGATGATTCAAAAGACTTAAAAATTTCAAAAGATAATATAAAAATCGTTCTAGAAGGAATGAAATCAGTTGCTCAAGATGGTGGTACTGCATATAATATATTTAAAGATTTTGAAATAGAAATTGGAGGAAAAACTGGGTCAGCAGAAGCTCCAGGAAACAAAGTAAACGCTTGGTTTACAGGATTCGCGCCATATGATAACCCTGAAATATGTGTTGTAGTTATGGTAGAAAATGGAGGACATGGTAATTATACAGCAGAAGTAGTAAGAGAAATAATAGCAGAATACTTTGGGATGAATATAAAATCAGATGAAATACAAGAGAATAATAAAGCGGAAAAATATACGGAGAGTATAAATTAATGACATATTAAATCAACAATAAAGTGAAGGGAAGATTATAATGAAAAGTAGTTGTTTAAATGTATTTCAGAGAAATAATTGTGTTGTATTTAAAATTAATGATGGATCTGAATTTGAAGATATAAAAAAAGAAGTAAAAAAGAGATCTACTCAGTTAAAGAAAATTTATAAGGACGATAAAACTCCTATAAAAGTAATTGGAAGGGCATTAAAAAATAAAGAAATTGAACAAATAGAAACTATAATAAAAGATATCTTAGATGTAGATATAGAATTTGATATGCCTAGAGAAATGGGGTTGTCTAATATAAAAAGAACATTTGCAAGCGAAATTTCTACATCTGAAACAAAATTTCATAGAGGTTCATTAAGATCAGGTCAAAGATTAGAGGAAGAAAGAAGTATTGTTATAATTGGGGATGTAAATTCTGGAGCAGAAGTTATAGCCTCAGATAATATTGTAGTTTTAGGAGCTTTAAGAGGTTTAGCACATGCGGGAGCTAAAGGGAATAAAGAAGCGATTATTGCTGCAGGAAGATTAGATACGGCTCAAATGAGAATTGCCAATATTGTAAAAGAATTCAACAGAGAAGAGGAACCACTTCGTAAATTAGCTTATGCATATATTGATGAAGACAAAATTATTATTGAATAGCTTGTATTATTAATATAAGATCAAATTTGCATAGAAACTACATAAACTATGTAAGAAGTATTAAAATTAGGCATATAAACAATTCATCATTATGCACATTTTCAGAGTAAAGAAAAAACAATATACAAATAATCAAAATATCATCAAAATAAAGCTTCAAGCCAAATATTTCAAAAAAAGCTTCAGAAGTGTCATTGTTTTCAGTGGTACTAGAAGCTTTTTTGTTTTGGTTAGAGTTACTTTGTTCTATATAGTTTTGATTTGAAGTTGAAATATAATTTGAAAATTCGTTAGATTTTTGTCTATTTTGAGTGCTTTGATTAAAAGGTTTATTAGGATATCTATAATTATTAAAAAAAAATGGAATATTAAAAGGCGGATAAAAATGCATCTAATATCATCTCCAATCTAACTGTTTTTCCAATACCACAAAAGTATTACTCAGAAATTATTTATAGAAAATTTTGCACTTAAAAAATTTACAGAACAATGTATTAATCAAAGTTTTATATCAATTTAAATATTAACACATAGAATTATATGTGATCAGATTTGTTATTGAAAAGTTTTGAAACCTGAGTTATTTTAAGAATATTTATGTATTGATCTAATTTTTCCTGTCTACTCTTACGTAAATAAGGTTTTAAAGAATAAAGCAAATTACTATCTTGATTATTTGAATTGTTTAATGTTTCCATTATAGATTTAAGTTTCATAATTGTTTCAAAATCAATATTAGTAGATGAATTAGTAGATTGCGAGCTAGATTGATTAGTATCAGTGTTGGTTTCGCATTGATTATTTTGACAAGTATTTGAATTGGTCTTATATTGAGAATTGTAACTAATATTTGTGCTATTTTCAGATTGAATGTTTTGAGAGGATTGCTCATTAGAGCTGTTTTTTTTAAGCATATTTATCAAATTATTGACCATATCAGGAGAAATATTAAAATTATCAGCCATTTTTTATCCTTCCTTTTTTGCTATTGATGTTTATTTTGATTATTTAAAGCCTGTATAATACGTTGTTTATCTTCATTACTAAGCATTTGATTTAGTTGGTTAATACCATTAGCTAACTGATTTGTATCCATTTTGGATAGCATATTTATTAAACTAGACATATCATTGTTATTCATGTAATCACACCTTTCTATCACATATATATTTAATAATATTTTATAATATGAAATTAATTTGAAAATGTGACAAAAGAAAAAGTTACATAAAAACTTTAAAAAATTAACCAAATCACTTGCAAAATTAGGAAAAAAAGCGTATAATAATAATAGAGTGTCAATTTATGTTTTTTAGGTAACAAAAATGTAATAAAAATGTAAAAAAATGGCATAGATGAAAAGCCGTAAGCTAATTTTAAATATTCAAAAAACTATATATTGACAACAAAAAAATGTTTAATTATAATAAGAACAGACATATTTTGAAATAATAAATATACACTTTAAAGGGAGGAAAAGTATGAACACCACAGGAAGAAGAATTATTCAAAAAACTTGTGCAATAGCGTCTATCTTTACGATTACTATGGCAGATTTAAGTATGGTTGGCTCAAACTTAATTCAGATGGCTCAAATTGGGTCAAGTTCGATAAGCTATGCTATTGATACAGCAGAAGTAAATAATCAAAATATCGAATTTAAAGCATATTTTGCAAACAACAAAACACTAAATACTACAGCTGCGATAGACAAACAAGATTTAAAAGTTACATTTGAGTTAGGTGTTAAGAAAGATGGATATTTATCTAATGCAAAAATAGAATTAGATGAGAATGCAAATTTTAAATTTAAAACAGATACAAAAAGTGAATATATTAGTAACATTGATGAAAAATCACTGACTTTTAAACAAATAAATGATGGTGATATAAAAACAGTAGAAGTTGGAATAGAATTTACTAATTTGCAAGAATTCGATATAGACTATTTATCAAGAACATCTATAATCAATTTAACAGGAAACTATGTTAATAGTAAAAATAGTGCACAAATAAAAGGCAAAGCTGAGCTTAACTTAAATTGGACATATCCTGAAAATATAAATTCAGTATTAAGTGCAGAAGTATTAACAAATGCTACATATAATGAAGATGGAACAAACAAAAAAATAGTTCAACTTTTAGTTAAAAGTAAAATAGAAAATAATTCTTATCCTGTAAGAGATACAAATATAGAATTAAATATTCCAGCAGAAGCTGAAACTGTTACAGTACATAAAAGGACAACAGCTTCAACAAATGGAGATAAAGAATTTTTATCATCAAATTATGAATATAAAGATGGGAAGTTAATTATAAGAGTTGCAAATGGTCAAAATAACAAAATAGTATGGCAAAAAAATGCAAGTGATGAATTTGTAGTTACATTAAAATATCCAGAAACAGTCGAAATTACAAATTCAAAAATTACTGCCAATTCTTCAATCTATACATATAATGATAAAGTATTATCTAAAAGTGTAGAAACGACTATTTCAGAAAATAAAGAAAATTTTGCGACTATAACAGAAAAAGAAACTCAATCAGAAATAGCAAAAGGAAAAATATATGCTGGAGAGCAAAAAGAGTATATAACAAAAACAGAAGTTAATATAGATTATGCAAGTGTATTACAAAAACTTGAGATATTAGAACAAGAGTCAAAAGCACTAAAAGGCGAAGAAGAAAAAGAATTATCAGTCATATACAAAAACATTAAATTTAACAAAGCAAATATTGAAAATGTGTTGGGAAGTCAATGGAATATAAGCATACAAGATCAAGCAAGTAATATTAAAACAATTACAAACACAAATGAAACAGATGAAAGTGGAAATATAATAGTTGCTCTTGAATCAGGTGCAAAAGTGTTAAATATAGAAACATCAAAACCTGTAAATAATGGAGTTTTAAAATATGAAGTAACAAAAACAATAGAAAAGACTAATTATAAAAGAACAGAGATAAAAGAATTAACTAAAATAAAAGATTCAAATAAAGTAACATATACAAAAAATGATGGTTTGACAAATACAGCAACATCAAATTCTACAATAACTTTAAAAGAAACAGAATCAAGAGCAAGTTTAAAAGTAGAACCAATTACACTTACAACATCAGCAGAACAAGAAATGCACATAACAGCAGTATTAGAGACAGATAGTGAATATAGAGATTTATTTAAAAATCCAGTTGTAAAAATTAAATTACCAAAACAAATAAATAAAATATATGCAAAATGTAGTTTAATGTATGGAAATGGTCTAAACTTAGAAAAAGGTAATTTTAAAATAAATCAAGAAAACGGACAAGAAGTTATAACAATTAATTTAACAGGAGAACAAAAAAATTATCAGGGTGATGCTGTAAAAGGTGCAACACTAAATATAACTGCAAATGTTGGACTAGATAAGATGGCAACTAATAGTTTAGAAGAAATTGTTATGACATATACAAACGAAAATGCTACTAGCTTTGCAGATAAAGGAGAGCAAAAAGTTAATATTAATATAGTAGCACAAAATTCAATGATATTAACAAACAATATAGAAGAATATAATATTACAACACTTGGAAAAGAAACTGACAAAGAAATTAAACTTAGTAGTAATGCAGAAGCTAAAAATGCAACAGTAAAAATGCAAGTAGTAAATAATGAAGAAACAGATATATCAAATATAGCAATACTTGGAAAAATAGCAAATATAAGTGGAAAAATAGAAAGAACAAGTAAAATAAGAACAAATATGGAAAATGCTAAAGTTTATTATACATCTGTAGAAAATCCTACAACAAGTATTAGCAAAGCAGAAAACAATTGGAAAGAAGATGCCACAAAAGATTCTAAATACTATTTAATAGTAATTAATTCACTTGCAAATGGTGCGAAAATAAACTTTAGTTATGACATAAATATTGCAAAGAATTTACCATATAATCTAAGTACAGAAACTTTCTACAAAGTTTCATATACAAACAACTTAAGTACTACCCAAAAGCAAGCAGAATCTACAAAAATAGTTCTATTTACAGGAAAAGTAGCAGAAATAACGACCAGTTTAACAGCAAAAGTTCAAGGAACAGAAATAAAACAAGGTGATGAAGTAAAAGCGGGAGAAATAATAGAATATACAGTTAAGGTTTCAAATTCGGGAAGTCAAAAGATGGAAAACGCAACAATTAAAGCAACTATACCAGAAAATACAATTTTATTAGATATTAACCCAAAATATCCAGGGGTAAATGAAGAATCAGGAGACTATACATATGATGAACCATATTATATTGAAAAAGCAGATACTGTTCTTACAAAAAGTAATGTTAGTTTAAATGAAAACGAATATATAATTTTAAAATATAAGGTAAAAGTAAAAGAAAACTTAACAGAAATAAAAACAGAATCTACAAAATTATCTGTTACAGTAGTAGAAGGAGAAACGAAAACTCAAGAATTTTCAAATAAATTTGTACCTGCTACATTAACAATAAATATTATTCCTGTAGGAAGAGATATAGTTACTGAGCTTGAAAACGGACAAAGATGTTTATATTTTGCAGATGTAAATAATATATCAAATTCTGAACAAAAAGATATACAGATAACAATTAAAGAAAATGATCTAATTTCAATAGATAGTATAGAATATCATTCTGGAGAGACTACAGAAGAAGTTCCAAGTAATACAAAGACATTTACAATAAAATCTATAAAGCCAAAGGACAAAGCTACAATAAAACTACAAACAACAATAAAACAACCTACAGAAACATTAACATATGCACAAATAGGATTGGAAGCAAAAGATAAAAATAATTCAGTGTATAGATCTAATTTAGTTACAGATAATGTAAGTACGGAAAAAATAAAAGTACAATTGTCTACTACAACTACATCTAAAAATACAGATAGATATGTTCAATCAGGAGATACGATTACATATATAGCAAAAATAAAAAATATTGGAAATGTAGATTCAGATAATTTAAGAATAGAAACAATGATTTCTGATTATCTAGAAATTGAATCAGTTACTCTTAATGGAAAACAATATGCAGAAACAGAATATGAAATAGAACCATATTTTGAAGATGATAATGAATATAGTATTGTTGTAATAGAAAACTTAGGTATAAAACAATCAGAAGAATATACTCTTCAAATAACTACAAAAGTTTCAGACAACCTACCATTAGAAACAGGTATACTAAAATTAAGAAACAAAGTATTAGTATATGGAAATATAGGACTGGTAGATGAAACAAATACAAATGAATACTATATAAAAATAGAAGAAGAAAAAGATGAAGAAGTTGATCAAGATGATATTTCAGATGATATAGATGATCAGCAAGATGATGATTCGGATGAACCAAATGTAGATGATTCAGATGATATTGATTATGGAGATCAAAACACAGAAACATATACAATTACAGGAACAGTATGGAAAGACGAAAATAATGATGGTTTAAGAGATGATGAAGAAGAATTATTAGAAGGAATAAAAGTATATGCAATTAATGTAGTTACAAATAAAATAGCAACATATGAAAATGAGGAGATAACAACTACAACAGGCAGTGACGGAACTTATGAATTATCAAATCTTTCAAAAGGAAAATATATAGTTACATTTGAATATGACACAGATAAATATATGGTTACATCATATAAAGCAGATGGAATAGATGAATCAATAAATTCAGATGCAGTCAAAGCTTCAAGAATGATAAATGATCAAGAAATAACCGCAGCATTTACAGATAGCATAAACCTTACACAAGATGTAATAGACATAGATTTAGGACTTACAGAAGCTAAAACGTTCAGTCTAAAACTTGAAAAGACAATAAGTAAGATAATTATAACAAATAAAAATGGCTCAAAGACTTACGACTATGAAGACCAAAACTTAGCTAAGGTAGAAATTCCATCAAAAGAATTAAGTGATTCAAATGTTGTAATAGAATATAAATTAAAAGTTACAAATGTTGGAGAAGTTGCAGGATATGCAAAATCAATAGTTGACTATTTGCCATCATCATTAATGTTTAATTCAGCTATTAATAGTGATTGGTATAAAAAAGGAAACAATGTATACACGTCAAGTCTTGCAGATACAATAATAGAGCCAGGAGAGACAGAAGAAGTTACATTAACTCTAACAAAGAAAATGACAGAATCTAATACAGGACTTACAAACAACAAAGCAGAAATTGAAGCAGCTTATAACAGCTTTGGAATACCAAATACCACAACAGATAAAAATAACCAAGATACAGTAAATGCAGGATCAGCAGATGCAATAATAGGTGTAAAAACAGGTACAGCAGTAAGTTATGTTACATTAACATTAACTGTTATAATAATTATCTGCGGACTAGCATATTTAATAAATAAAAAGTTACTAATAGAAAAAATTGAAATATAAGAGTGAAGGGAGGATTTTAAATGAAAACTAAAAAAAGTTTTATTTTAAGTATTATTATTACAATACTTACAACTATAGTATTATTTGCTAGTGAAGTAAATGCAACAACTTATGGATTAAATCAAGCAGATACTATAAAAGATTATGGTAAAATTGGTGATATAGTTCAATTAAATGGAGGATTTTCAAGAGGAAGAAATGATACTTTCTGTTTTGAACATAAAACTGGATTTTCTGGAGGACAATATAAAGTTACTGATATAATAGAAATAAATGGAAGAACTGCTAAAAGTATTGGAACAGGAAAAACTGTTGTTAAAAAAGCAAATGTAATTATGAACTATATATTATTTAAAGGTAATTATAGAAGGGAAATGTATTTAAAAGATGGAAGCAATAAAATGTCATCAAGAAATATCGCAATTTGGTCATATAAGAATACATGGTTAAATGCACTTGGTGATGGATTCCTAAAAAATAATTGGAAAAATGAAAAAAACAAATACAGTATTGACAATTATTTTTCACATCAAGAAAAAGAAGCAAAAGAGGCAGCAAAAAAACTACGTCAAGAAGCTATAAATTTTTCAAATAATTCAACAGGAGAAGCTAGTGCTGAAATCACAGGTGCAAAAGAAGTAAGCGAATATGCAGCAAATACTTATGGACCTTTTAAAGCAAAAGTTACAGGTGATAGTGTATCTTTAACTGTTACAGGAGTTAATGGAACAATTGCAGGTAACAAAATAAGAATATATTCAGATAAAGCTTGTACAAAACAAATATCAAAAATTAAAAGTAATAGTAATTTTTATATAAAAGTTACAGATGGAACAAAAATTAAAAATGTTACAGTTAATGCTAGCTCAAGTGTATTAAGTGCAAGAATTCTATTTTTAGCTAAAAATGACTTTTGGTCTGGAAATGGTGGAAAAGGACATGGTCAAGGTATTATACTTATTAAGCCAGGAGAAACAAGACAAAATAAATCAGTTAAATTTAATGTAAAAAGTAATGGGAATTTAACAATTCAAAAAGTAGATAGCAAAAATACTAAAACTGGATTAATAGCAGGATTTAAAATTCAAACATCAGAAGGATGGTTAAGTGGAAATAATGGACATTATACATATAACAATTCTTTTGGTAAAGGAGAGACATATTATACTGTTGATAATTCAAAAAGTATACTTATAAATAATGGTAAAATAGTACCTCGTGGTTATAGAGCAATTACATTATGGGACTTAAAATTTGGTAAATATAAAATTTGGGAAGTGATAAGTCAAGATGGATATGATTTATCTGCTCAAAATGGATATAAATCTATACCAGGAGAGAAAAATAAAAAAGGTGTATACTTTGGAACAGCTACTGTAAGTTTAAAAACAACAAGTGTTACAAAAACATATAAAAACAAAAAAACAGTTGGAAATTTAACAATAAGAAAAGTAGATAGAGATACTAAAAAAGAAATTTCAGCAGGATTTAAAATTAAAACATCAGAAGGATGGCTAAGTGGAAAAAATGGAGCATATAATTATAAAAATAGCTTTAAAAATGCACAAGTATATCCATCTACAATAACTTTAAAAAATTTAAAATATGGAACATATAGAGTTTATGAGGTAACACCTCCAAATGGATATGATTTATCAGCACAACAAGGATATGACAAAAAGAATAATTGGGTAGATTTTGGAACAGCAGTTATAAATTCAAAAAATACGAATGTTACAAAACAATACAATAACCAACAAAAAATATCAATTAAAGGTTATGTATGGATTGACCAAAAAACAGTTAAAAGTGACACATATAACAGTTTATATGACCCAAGTCTAGAAGCTAAATCAAGGGTTGCAGGAGTTAAAGTAAGATTAAAAGACAAGAAGACAAAGAAAGCGATTAAAGTTGGAAATAAAGATTATGTGTTAACAAATGCAAATGGTGAATATATATTTGATAAACTAATTAGTCAATCACAATTAAAAGATTATTATGTAGAATTTGACTATAGTGGTCTAAACAGTTTAAAAGAAACATATAAAGATGCACAAGGAAAAGAACATAAATATATAAAATATATTCCAGTAGCATTTAATTCAGCAATTGCTAACCAAATAGTAAAAAATGGTTCAAGAGCAATAATGGATAATGTAGCAGTAAAAGACGTAGACTTAAAAGGAATTGCAACAACATATAAAGGAACAAAAGATGAAACAACCTATGGTTTATCTGGAAATCTTTTCAATAAGCTTATGGAAGGAGCAGTTTTAAATAATATTAACTTAGGAATTAAAGAAATTCCAAAGGCAAACTATAGCTTATCTGAAAACCTAGAGTATGTAAAAATAAATATTAGAGGATTTGACTACACATATAGATATGGTATGCAAGGTGATACAAGTAAAGTTGCAGCACCAACAGTTAATTGGCAAAAAGTTGGATCAATTAGAGGATATACAGCAAATATTTATCCATCAGAGATAGTATATAAGAGCAACAATAGTAATGAAGAATTAAAAGTAGATGTAGGATATAGAATAGATATAACAAATACAAATGTAATTAATGATGCAAATTTATACAAGGAAAATGCATTACATATTTCTAAACTAACAAATACTTTTGATAATAATAGATATACATTAAACGATGGAAATTGGAAAGCAGAAGGAAATAATACTGCACAATATAACAAACCAATTGCAGATATTGGAGTAAATAAAACAGCTACAGTAAAAATTAACTTTAGTGTTAATCGCAAAGCTATAGATGATATATTAGAACATCCAAATGGAATTATAGAAAAATATCCAACAACAGTTAATAGTATAGGATATCATAAATATACTAGAAATGATTATAGTTGGGAAGGAAAAACAATATTAAAAGCAAATCAGCAACATCAAACAATAGAAGAATCTAGAAGTTCAAGTGCACCATACTTAATCTTTAGATTAGGAGAAGAAAGAGTTATTTCAGGTAGAGTATTTGAAGATAGAGTAGTAACAAATGATGGACAAAAACTTGGAAATGGTGTTTATGATAATGGAGAAAAAGCTGTTTCAGGGGTAAAAGTAGAATTGCTTGATATATCAGGAAATATTGCAAATATTAATACTTTATCAGTAAATGATATTAATAAGTTAAATGTATCTCAATTATATAGAGTAATAAATACAGCAAATAATACTAAAAAAGCTGTAATAAGTACAGCAATGGCAGTTACTGATGAAAAAGGAGAATATACATTTGGCGGAGTTGTACCAGGATATTATTTCTTAAGATTTACTTATGGTAATGGAAAACAAGAAATTAAGGACCTAGAAGGAAATACAATAAATAAAGAATGGATTTCTAAAATAGATGGTACAGAAATAGACATAAAAAATTATAAATCAACTATAGTTAAAAATGAAAGTGCAAAAAATGGACTAAAAAACGGAAACGATTCATGGTACAGACTACTTGGTGATGTAAATAGTTCTGTTGCAGTAGATAACTTAAATACTAGAATTGCTGTAAACAGTGGAACTTTACAAAATATAATGGCAGGAACAGCAAAATTAGCTATAACAGTAGAAAATAGTCCTAATAACTCTACTGAACTTAAGGGAGCCCAAACACAAGCTCAACAAGAAATATCAGATGGAAATAATACAGCAAATGTTAAAGTAGAATATCTAAACGAAACATTAGCATTAAACAAATTTGAAGGACTAAATTTAGGTATCATTGAAATGCCAAAACAAGAAGCTAAATTAGAAAAAATAATAACGAACATAAAATTAACAAATACACAAAACAACTTAGAGATTAATGGAAATCCAGAAACTGACAAATTACAAGGTGTAAGTGACTTAGGAGATATGAACAATATAAATGGTGGAAGTTCATATGTAAGAGCAGAATTATTAGATGAATTAATTTATGGTTCTACTTTAGAATTGACATATGCAATTAAAGTAACAAATATTTCAGATGTTAACTACTACAATAATGAATATTATTACTTTGGTGAAGCAGATCCTAATAAAGAAGTTACATTAGTTGTAAATGAGCTAGTAGACTATTTAGATGAGACATTACAATTTGATCAAGAAAAATCATCTAAGTTACAATTTGAAGTAGTAACAGATAGCAATTTATCACAAGATGATGAATTAGCAAAAACAACAGTAATTAAATTAAACAATTGGAATTCAAAGCTATATACAGAAAAAAATACTGCAAGAGCTAATAATAATGTTAAAACTTCAGATTCAGCAACAATTGTTGCACATAGAATTATACCTCAAACAGATGAGGATTTAGAATTATTAAACCGTGCAAGATTAATTAAAGTTACAAACGGAACAGGAAATAGCTCAGATAATAATGAACAAGTTTTAATAATTAAACCTACAATACCAAGTGAAGAATTGACTCAAGCAAGAATGACTATAGTACCACCAACAGGTGCTGATAGACAAATGATTATTATATACACAGTTGCAGGAGTAGTAGCACTTGCTATGTTGTCAGCAGGAGTTGTTGTAATAAAGAAATACGCTGTTAAGTAATAAATAAAAAAAGTTGAACGAATTATCGTTCAACTTTTTTTATTGTATAGGAAAAATCGAAATTTTCCTATTAAAGTTCAACTCTCCCTAAATAAAAAGAGAAATATATAATTGCTTTGTTACAAAAATGTAAAGAAAATGTAAATAAAATAAACAAAAAAGTTACAAAGCTATTTCCGTAAAAAGAATTTGAGTATATTCTAAATGCTATAAAAAACGCTATATTGACTTTAAAAAAATATGGTTGTAATATTAAAATGTAGGAGAGTATGGAAGAAATATATAAATAAAAAAATATTTTTTTACTATTTGTGCCTAAGAAAGGAAAGGAAAAATTATGGGAGACGTAAAAACAATTATTAAAAAATGGATTGCCATATTGATTATTTTAGTTATATTTTTAGGACAATATGCAATTACAGGTTTTTTAGCAACATCTTATGCTATAGACTTACTTTCAATTCATGAAAATGTTCAATTTAGAGCATATTTCAAAAATGGAGAGGAAGAGCTAACTGAGATAGAAAAAAGTATTGATGCTAAAGACCTAAAACTAAAAATAGATGTAGCAGTAAAAAATCAGGGATATTTTAATGGACAAATATCTTTACAAAATGCAGGGTTTAAATTTGATGAGGTAACAGACAATAGTTATATAAATAAGATAGAAAACAATATTATCTATTTAAACCAAATTAATAGTGAAGAAACTGCTAGTATAGAAGTAGGAATAAAATATTTTGAAGATGATAAAATACAAGCTTCAACTTTAAACCAAACAACTACAGTTAAGTTAAATGGAACATATACATCAAGTGATGGAAGTAATACAATAGATGGTGGAAGTGATGTAAAAGTAATATGGAAAGTTCCTGAAAATACAAAAGCAGAACTTTCTTCAAAATTACAAACAAATTATAACTATCAAATAAATGGAGAAAACAAAGATATAGTACAATTTTTGATCACTAGTAAATTAACAAATAATGCATATCCTATAAAAAATACTCAAATTACAGCAACAATTCCAGAAGGGGCTACAAAGGTAGAAGTTCATAAAAGATCAATAAAATCAACAAATGATGAACAAGATTTTACAACAGAGAATTACAAAGTTGAAAATAATATTTTAACAATAAATATTAATAATACTGAAGTAGATGGCAAAATTAGTTGGATAAAGGGATTTAGCGATATTATTGTAGTAACTTATGAGTTCCCAGAAAACACAGTTGAAAGTACACAAAATATTACAATAAATGAAAAAATAACTACACAAAATAATATTGAATTAAATGCAGATCAAGTTCAACTATCACTTGCTGAAGTAAGATATGGAATAGCTAATATATCAAAATTAGAAGAAGAAAGTAATATATATAAAGGAAAAATATATGCAGATAATGGAAGAGATATTACGTCATATTCTATGGTTCATATTGACTATATAGATGGAGTGGAAGATATAGAAGTTACAGAATATGGTGGCATATTTGGAAAAAAAGAAGAAAGGGCAAATGATTTATTACAAAGTACATTAAATACAGGAAAATTTAATTTAATAAAAAATGTTAAAATTAACAAAGACGAAGTTGCAAGTGTATTAGGAAATACATGGAGTTTAACAATAGGAGATAAAACAATTACAAATGAAACTCAAACAGATGAAAGTACAGGAATTATTGTTGATGAAAATGGAAATATAAGTATAAATTTAGGAAATGGCGTAAAAACATTAACAATTAAAACAAGCAAGCCATTAAGTAATGGTTCATTTAAAATAGAAACGAGAAAGAGCATAGTAAAAGGAGAATATACAAGAGAACAAATAAAAGAATTTGAAAAAATTGTAGATGGTAGCTCAATTAAATACACAGATAAGAATAATAATACTTTTACATTAACAAGTTTTTATAATATAGGTTTAATAGAGACAGAAACAAAAGCAAGTCTACAAAGTGAACAAGTTGCATTAATTGCAGGAACAAATGCACAATCATTAAATTTAAAAGTATTGCTAGAATCAAATGGTGAAAATCAAGATTTATACAAAAATCCTGAAATAAAAATAAAATTGCCAAGTCAAGTTAAAAATGTAACTTATGTACAAAAACCACAATTATTTCAACCAAATGGATTACAATTAACAGATGAAAATTATAAAGTTATAGAAGAAAACGGACAAAAAGTACTAAGTATAAAATTAACAGGAGAACAAACAAATTATTTAGGAGAAGCAATACAGGGAACAACAATTTCTATAAATACAAATGTAGAAATTGATCAAAATGCACAAAACACCGAAGAAGAAATAGTTATGACATATACAAATGAAAATGCTACAAAATATACAGATAATGGAACAGAAAAAGTAAAGATTCAAATTTCTGCAGCACAAACACAAGGAGGAAATACAGGAAGCGAAGGACAAGGAGAAAATCAAGGAACAGGAACAGGTAGCGAAGGACAAGGAGAAAATCAAGGAACAGAAACAGGTAGCGAAGGACAAGGAGAAAATCAAGGAACAGAAACAGGTAGCGAAGGACAAGGAGAAAATCAAGGAACAGAAACAGGAAGCGGAACTGAGCAGACTTCGAATACGGAATTAAAATATGAAGTTACTGCAAGTGTTGGAGGACAAACAATATCAGAAGGAGATACTGTAAAAGCAGGAGAGATAATAGTTTATACTGTAAAATTACAAAATCCAAGTACTCAAAATATAGAAAACGTATCTTTAAGTGCAACAATTCCAAATAATACAACATTAATTGAAGTAAATTCAAAATATCCAGCTTATGATGAAGAAAAACATGTTTACACAACAGATGAAGAGTATTTTGTTACGAAAACAGAAAGAACTTTAGAAAAAAATGGAATAAACATAAATGCAGGAAAAACATATGAATACAAATATATGGTAAAAGTAAATTCTGATGTAAACCTAACACAAGAAATAGAATCAGACTATACAATTAGATATGGTAGCAATAGTAAAAACTTTGCATTAAAAAACAAAATAGAACCAGCAGCATTAGAAGCAAATTTAAATTTAGCATATATGAAAGATGATGATAAAGTAAGTTATGGATATACATATATTTATCAGCTTTATATTAAGAATAATACAAATGAAGAGAAAAAAAATGTACAAGTTAATTTAAATATAAATGATTTGATGGAGAAAAAATCTATAGTATATACTTCAAATGAACCAAGACAAGAAGTAGAAACAGATGAATTGTATTTTACAATACCTTCTATACAGGCAAATAATGAAGCTTATGTTGAATATGAAATAAAAATAAAAGATTCTATAAATGGAATAAATTATGCAGAAGCAATGTGTACTATAAAAGATTCAGATAATGTTCAATATAGATCAAACAAAGTGTCAAACGAAGTAAGTGGTATAAGAGCTTCATTAGAATTAATTGGTAATAAAAATGATAAAAGTACAATTAATTTAGGTGATGAAATAATATATACAATAAAAATAAAAAATATTGGAGATTCAGATTCTAATGATTTGATTTTAAAAGATAAGTATTCAAAATATTTAGATTTACAATCAGTTACTATAGATGGAAAAGATTGTGAATACAATTTAACAGGAGGAGAGGAAGCAGATAATTATAATTTATTGGAGATAAATTGTAATTTGAAAGCAGAAGAAGAAAAAAATATAATAATAAAAGGCAAAGTAAAAGAGCTTTCATTATTAGAAGACTTTGAAGTAATAAATGAAGCAGATGCTTATGACGATATTTTGCTTGCATCAAGTGGAAAAATAACATATTATTTGAAAGCGCCAATATATCCAGAAGATGATAATCCAGATGAAGAAAATCCAGGTGAAGAAAATCCAGGTGAAGACAATCCAGGTGAAGACAATCCAGGTCAAGATAATCCAGGTCAAGATAATCCAGGTGACAATTCGCAAGACGAAGATAATCAGAAAACAGACAATAAAGATGATACATCAAATCAACAAGGTGAAAATAACAATACAAATAAAGGAGCTATTTCAGGTATAGCCTGGTTAGATAGAAATCAAAATGGACAAAGAGAATCTGATGAAGAGATAATAAATGGAGTAAAAGTTACATTATACAATATAGAAACAAATTCAGAAATAACAAGTACAACAACAGATAGTAATGGATTATATAGTTTTACAAATATAGAAAGTGGAAAATATGTAGTATTATTTGAATATGATAATCAAAGATATAGTATCACTACATATAAAGCTGATGGAACAAGTGAAAATAACAATTCAGATGTAGAAATTATTACAATGAATATAAATAATGCAAGTAAAAAAGTTGCTTCAACAGACACAATTACTGTAAATGAAGAAAATATAACAAATATAGATATAGGATTAGTAGAATACAAAAAGTTTGATTTGAATTTATCTAAGACTATTTCTAAAGTTAGTGTTTCTAATTCAGGAGAAAACAAAACAACAGAATTCTCAGATACAAATTTGGCAAAGGTTGAGATAAGAGGTAAATATTTAAAAGGTTCAGTTGTAATGGTTGAATATAAAATAAAAGTAACAAATAATGGTGAATTAGCAGGATATGCGAAAAAAATTGTTGACAATAAACCATCAGATTTAAAATTTAACTCTAAGCTTAATAAAGATTGGTATCAATCAGGAAATAAACTTTATACAGAAAGCTTAGCTAATACAAAAATAGAACCAGGAGAAACAAAAGAAATAACTCTAATTCTTACAAAAACAATGACAAATTCAAATACAGGACTTACAAATAATAAAGCAGAAATAACTGAATATTATAATGAGTTAGGAGTAAAAGATGAGGGTTCAAGTCAAGATGATGATGTATCACAAGCAGATTTAATTATAAGTGTTAGTACAGGTATAGCAGTTAAATTTTCAATTATAACATTAATTATAGCAGTAATTATGACAACACTTGTTTATAGTATTGTGAAAAAAGTAATTAGGAAAAAATTTGACTGAAAGGAGGAAAAAAGATGACAAAAATTAGAAAGAAAATATTGGCAATTATAATTATAATTCTTGTTTTCTTAACTTATGGAACAAAAGTATATGCAGCTACTAGAAGATTAAAAGGACATACAGAATTGATAAAGAGTAATAATGCTGCGAATGTTGTTATATTAGCAGATTGGGATGATTTAGGCAATTCAAGTATTAGAAATAAAATAAATAAACTACTAGGAACAAATTATACTACAGCAGAACAATCACTTGCAGGTGTAGTAAATATGGGTTATGAAAATCATAATACATATTGTGTTCAACATGAGGCTAGTAATGTTGTATCAGATATGAGAGTTAAACATTATTTTAAAAT
>AUXO015429806.1_pt1 | contig 18432 bp, 52 predicted proteins | sample 768731 | NCBI WGS metagenome assembly AUXO01 (sample SAMN02715735, study PRJNA202380) | gut metagenome | biome: sheep rumen | host: Ovis aries | place: New Zealand: Palmerston North
TGATGAACATTTTAGTAGCATGTGAAGAATCTCAAGCAGTATGTAAGGAATTTAGAGCACTTGGTTATAACGCATTCAGTTGCGACATTCAGGAATGCAGTGGTGGTCATCCCGAATGGCACATTATGGAAGATGTACTCCCGTTGCTGAACGGCAACTGTACATTCCATACGGTTGACGGAACGGAACATAAGGTAGAAGGTAAGTGGGATATGCTTATAGCATTTCCTCCTTGCACACACCTTGCAGTCAGTGGTGCTCCCTCATTTGAAAAGAAACGTGCGGATGGCAGACAGCGTGAAGGTATTGAGTTCTTCTGTCAGTTCCTTCTTGCAGATTGCGACCACATCCTCATAGAAAATCCCGTCAATATCATATCGGGTGATTATGTAAAGAAATGGTTTCCCGACCTCGCAGAGAAGTACGGGTTACCCAAAGCACCCACGCAGAGAATACAGCCTTGGATGTGGGGAGATAACTTTTCAAAGACAACTTGTCTGTGGCTTAAGGGATTGCCCACTCTCATTCCCGATGTGACCGAAGAGCCCGAAATGGAATGGGTAGAATGGATTGATAAGAAAACGGGCAAGAAAAAGAGACAGAACAAATGGTACTATGACGCATTTCTTATTGCTAAGGATGGGGCTGAAAGAAGTAGGATAAGATCCAAGACATTTAAGGGTGTGGCTCATGCAATCGCAACACAGTTCACTGCTTATCTTGAAAGACATGAGAACACCAAGTGGTCGACCATGTTAGCAAAGGAGGTAAAATAATGAGTTATATTTATGAGGCGGGAACATTAGCGAATCCACGTCCGAGTACTGGAATAAGGTTCTATGTTCAGAGTGATCCGCTAGATATAATCCTCAAAAGACTCATGGCGAAAGGAAGACAGAATTGGGACGAGCTCGATAGGAATGAGTTTGACATCTGTTCTTCCCGTGCCAAGGAAAGGATTGAGCAGCTCGAATCAAAAGAGTGTTGGGTAGAATCGGAACTTATAGAATATTATATTTGTAAGAGAGCAACGGAGGTAATGGTATGAGAGCATATAAACTTATGAGATTTAAAAAAGACGGTAAGGTGTACCCGCTGTTTATTAATAAGACTACCCCGACTCAGTTTGGGGTATGGTTACCCGCAGAGTGTCATCCGACTAAGGGATTTGCGGTACGCCAAGGATGGCATTGTTGCTTTATTCCCTACGCACCACACTTAAAAGAGAAACTCTCCAACGGAGAGCAGAGGGTGTGGGTAGAATGTGAGGTAGAAGACTACACCACATATGACCGCCCCGAATCACAAGGTGGGACGTGGATACTTGCCAATAAGATGAAAGCAATTCGCACTATAACAATGGAAGAAGCTAATCAGATAAGGAAGGAGGCAATGTAATGGCTCGTATACTTTCAGATATACAAAGTGTAAAGATAGGAAACCTTAACAGAAAACTCAACACTTATAAGGGATGGTTATCCGAGGGCAGTGATGCGGTTGAAGGAGCTATTGGAATCTGCTTCAATAATGATACTGGCGAAGCATTCTTTTATGATAAAAATGGTAACATTATTACGGGAATGTCAACACTTTGCACCACTAGTGTAGAACAAGCTAAAAGAATGGCAAAAATAAATGCGGAAATATGGAGGATTAATCATGAGTATTGATGAAGCAAGAGATATTTTATTTGAGAGTACATCCGTAACACAGATACTTGACACTTACAAGGATCAATCCTTTGTGGAGTTCACTTGTCGAGCTGGTGGAGATGTAGTAACATATAGAGTGTACAACGATGGAGAGATAACAGAAAGGTAAGGGAAATATATGAAGACACGACCGCCGCCGTAATTTTAAGTTGTAAATTATTTTAGTTGACAAAATAAAAAGGAGAATAAAAATGAAAGTAATAGAATTGTTTAGTGGATTTGAGTGTATGTCTGATGCATTCCGTAAGAGAGGACATGAATGCTTTACAGTAGATTGGGATGAGAGATTCCCGAGTAATCTCCACAAGGATATTGGCGAACTTACTATTGATGATATTCCTGAGGAGTTTAGAAACGCAGATGTGGTGTTCCTTGGTACTGATTGTACTACCTATTCAGTCGCGGCCATAAGTAAACACCGCCATAAGAATCCCGACACCGGAAATCTCGATCCCGTATCTGATAGAGCAAAGAGAGCAGACGAAATTAATCTGCACTGTAAGGAACTTATAAAGCAGATCAACCCCAAGATACAGATATGGGAAAATCCTATGGGTGCTTTTAGAAAGATGTGGTTCAATAAGGATTTGATTCTCAATACTACCACATACTGTCAGTACGGATTCTCGTACAGAAAACAAACCGACTTCTTATCCAACATCAATCTTAATCTCAAAGCCCCTTGCAAGAATGGTGACCCTTGTCATGAAAAAGCACCAAGAGGTGCAAGGACTGGTCTTCAAGCAATAACGGATCCCGCAATTAAATCAATGTATCCTCCCGAACTGTGCGACCATATAGTAATCGAATGTGAAAATTATATAAAGGAGATGGGAGTATGAGATACTACTTTACAGATTTTTCAAATTGGGAACAGCCACTTATTAATCAGCTTAGAAGAGAGGGTAAGTTCGTCTACTCAGTAATTGATACTGGGGGCTCCGACTACGAGATAGTCTATAAACAATGCTGTAATAGATTCGCCTTCTTAATAACCGATGAGGATATTCTTGATGGTGTGGAGTATCTTGATAACAAGGAATTTGCAGCCCTTGGTGGAACAGAAGATGAGTGTCTGAGAAATTCCATGGTAGACGTGTCCGCTGAATGTGCAGAAGCACTTAAGGAATATGAAAGGAGAAAGAAAAGTTGAAGTATACTGTGATAATAAAATATAATGATGGGATGAAAAATTCTTGGACAGTATCAGACAGAGATACAGCTTCGTCTATACTTAAAACAGAAATGAAACGCTACGGCAAACAGATAACAAGTGCATTATTGAAAGGAGTAAACAAATGAATATTAATCAGATAATCCAGGATATTGAACAGATACTTGATGATAATTATCTCTTTGCGGAAATAGGTTTCTACCCGCCAGAAAATAACTTGTTCTTCGAGGTTCATTGGGGAGATTGGAAACATACTCACGAATTTCTTGATGACTTGGTAGGTAACTATCTTACTGAACACGACATTAACTTTATCTTAAGTGAAACGGTCGATGAGGATGATGGATCCGACTGCTACTCTTCCACACATTACTTCCGACTGTTGGAGGGGGTGAGTTGATGGGCGGTATAATGCACAATGGAGCATACAACGTAAGAGAATTTAAACGCCTGTTACTTGACAATGGGTTTGAATATGTGAGACAAACTGGAAGCCACATAATTTACAAGCGTGACAATGAAACATTGTCAATGCCAAGTCATAAGCCAAGTCAAACTTGTCTATATGATTTAATTAAACAATATAATCTCAAGAGAGGAGACTGATATGGGATACGAAAGTAAGTTATATGTAGTAGCAAAAGGATATTATAATAAGAGTGCTGACTTAATTTGGGCAGAAGAGATTGCATCGTTTGATCTGTGCTGTGTAGATGACGACGTATTGAAAAAGATAAAGGATGCTGGTGTGCCTACCGACTGCTATCTTGACTATAATGAAGATGGTAATCCCGACAATACGGATTGCTACGGAGATGTCATGCTTGAATTATCCGTAGAAGACGCGGTTAAGATTCTTAAGTATGCAGACAGTCATCACGACTACCGTAGATATCCGCCTTGCTTGGCAATGCTTAAATCGTTTGAACAGCAACAGGTCTATTGGAATGATCTTGTAGTCCTTCACTATGGACATTAAGGAGATAACATATGAACACATTTAGTAGCATATCTGAAGCAAGGGAATACGCCGCAACAAATATCCACAAGAACAGTGGTGAGATTGCTGAAGTAATGGGGATGCCGAGTTTCCTTTGCTCGACATCTATCCCTCTTGAAAGAAGACTCAGAGAGCCAATTGAAATTGCTGTCAAGGATTTTCTTGATGAACTTGGTATTAACGATAGTGAGGATATATCTATGGAAATTGGAGCGGAGATTGGCGATATACTTATAGATATGATACATGATAGAGCAAATGTAAATGTTGTTTGTGCATGGCTAAATTATTAAGGAGGCGATTATGAAAACATTTAAAGATGGTTACGAAATTAACCCGACAAACAAACTCGGTATGATAAAAATGAGTTTGGCTTGTAATGAATTTGTAAAGCAAACCAATGGGGAAGTGTGGGCAGAAGTTAAACGCACATGGGCTGACTATGGAGCTGGTGCTTGGTGGTGGCAGATTATCATCAACAGAGATCCCGAGGGAGCAGACTCGTTTCAGATTGGTGGTAATGATAGGCAGAAAATAATCTACGCTTGTTGTTACGGAGAGATTGAAGCAGCTGTAGCCCATTGTATCAAAGAGTATCCGTCAATCTACACATGTACAAGGAGATGACCACAGGAGGTGAAACATATGTATAATGAAATAATTCCTACAAGAGAAGAGAAGAGGATATGGAAAGAGAAATTAAGAGATTCGTTGCTATATTTATGTGTTTACTATCCAGATATCTATCCTTGTAAAAGAGATAGTTTCCGTACTCTTCTTGAGAAGTTCTTCTACTGGGCATCAGAATATAATGATGGATATTTCTATGAGAGAAGGACGGCTAAGACTGACAGATTTTCTGCATATCTTGTTCAAGAATATGACGTAATGGGTTATTAAGGAAGGCTAAACATGAAGGAACTTAACGCAACTATTATGATAGATTAATATTAATTTTAAACGGAGGTAATAAATATGAAATATAAGGATTTAAATCTTAAGCACTTAAGGGAAGTATGCGATATTGACTTTGCCCACTACACATACAAGAGGGGGATGTGTAGTTGTTGTTATGGCCCAAAGGATCTCCCGTCTATATACTGGAGAAATCGTAAGATTCTTACGGATGTAGATTATGATGACATCTCATATATCTTATTCAAGAATGCTGATAACGGTAGAGGCTGTGTAAAAGCAGAAGATAATATGGGACAGACCGAATGTATTGCATGGAATCTCACACCCGAACAACTTGATAAGGTAATTGCAGAGTTAAAAAAACAAGTTGGTGATGAATATGATGTCGAACGCCCCAACAATAAATATACATGTATCGTCTTAAGAAGGAAAATTGAAAACAAAGTTAAGGAGGAATTATAATGGAACTGATAAGTGCTAACAAAAACTACATCCTTGTATCCGATGTGACTTCCGACGACGCTAAAATCCTTGAATGGTGTGGATTAAAGCGTAAGAAAATCGATCCTGTCTATGATGAAGAATGGGACGAAGAACCTGTTGAAGTGTATGAGGCTTGGACAAAGGAGGATTAATTATGAATCTTAATGAAGCTATATGGGCAGTACTCACAAGTAAATATAAGAAGGACGCTCCGAACGCTTTTAAGTTGGTAGAGAAGTATTATGATGTCTACAAATCTGGGGATGGACATTGGTGTGTGCGTAATGGAAAGATATATAAATCCGTATGCATCAGCAGAGACGGACAATATATAGATTACGGTCGCAATCGTAAGTTAATTAAGGACAACACAAAGGATCACTTTGATTTTGAACGTTGTCTGAATACGCCATTCAATACCGAATACTTTAGGACGGTGCAGTACGGCAAGGCAAAGGAAACTTGGAGCAACATACAGCGCAAGGAGTGGTATGTGCAGAGTGACATCAATGATATTGAGCGCATAAAGAATCAGATAGTAGCACTTAATAAGCAACTTGTGGATCGTATTAATAGTAAGAACAATCATCAGAAGAGTTTGAGGGACGCCCGCTATGGGGCTAAGCTCAAATCATCAATGTTATGTTGGATATAAGGAGGACGGCAAAATGACTACACTTGATAAGTTACAATACCTTGTGGTTGACAGTGATATTCCGGAAGGTATAATAGAAGTATGGGGAGATGACGAAGGCACATATGGCATTGATGTTGGCGGTGAGGAATGGAGCAACTATCTTAGTGAGGACGAAGCTTTTGACCAGTTGGAGTGCCTCATCAGAGGAATTAAGATAGGTAGACAACTTATGTAGATGGAAGAAAGGGGGTTTATATGGGACTATTTATGGTTTCGTTATTAATTATACTAGGATTCATAGTTAAACTTTGTACATTAGGAGAGAACGTAAAAACTTTTTTTGATGCACAAAATTCTAATAATCCAACATACACTGACAGTAATGGACATATTAGAAATAGTTCTAATGGACACAAGGTGGACGTGGATACGGATGGAAGAGAGTATGATTCTTGGACGGGAGAATTATTATATACTCCATATAAAAAACTTCAAGCACTTGAACTTGAAAGAGCGATTAACCTAGGATACACAAAACATAAAGTTGTTCAATCTAATACTAGCCATATCTTAAACATGAATAGGTACGGACATAGAATTATATATAAAGACAACGATATAACTGATTATAGAAAAGGCGTTCCTTATGGTAAACTACAGTGTAATCTAGGATACGAATTTTATGTAAACTTAAACACTGGAGCAATGGAAGAAACGGAGTTATCTAAATCAATACCTCACACTAAATTAAAGAAATATCATGTAAAACCGTCTTTTATTAAGCATGGTAAAACAACGGAGTACATTAACGATTACGATAATCCGTATACCGAAGAAGAAATTATAAAAGAAAATGAAGAAATTTTAAGACATTTACATAATCATAATTATAATATTACTGTTAGACAGGATACGATAAACAAACGTCAGAAATTCACGCCTAATTGGTGTTATAATCCCGAGAGTCCTATTTGTATTACTCCTATGCGAGATAATATAATAGTTGATTATGAAATGAAAAAATATTATAGTAATGTTAAGGAGGGATATTATGATTAGTGAATGTAATATTATTTATGACGCGAACAATCTTCCTAAAATTAATGTTTTAAGAAGATATAAAGAGCCGTTTATCAACGGTGAATCAATTTTGCCAAGGCTAAAACATCTTAATAAAAAAATTAAGATTAGCGACTTGGCATATGAACAAGTCTACGTCGTAAGCCACAACATAAATGGAGACATTAAAGCATTCATGTGTGTTGGAAGTGGAGATTATGACCATTGTGATATATTTTATAGGAATATAGGTATGTTTTTATTATTGTCTGGAGCGGAGAAGGCAACCATAATCCATAATCATCCAGAAGATGTAGGGGTTCAAAGCGAAGATGATATAGACGTTACTAATAAATTCAATGCAATTTGTAACATGTTCAATATTGTTCCTAATGGATCATACATCTTTTGTCATAGTGGCATAGTGGAGATCCCTCATGAGATATTTTATGATTGGAGGATAATAAAATGAAGGGTAGATTGGAAAACGAAATAAAAATAGATAAAACAATTGAGCATATGTTGGAAGGTCTTCCTACGATAGTTTCAAAATGGAACAATCTTATGGATGCATCGAGAAAGACACCGGCAACACGAAGGGATTTTGTAAGCAAGATTAGATATTTCACAGAAAGCATTACAGATGTTCCTAAAAAATATGATTATAGCGAATTAACTGAAGAAGATATTATTAAATTTATGAAAAAGATTCGTACCAAGGAAACTACGACAGGAAATATTGTTGAAACAAGCGACTCTTATCAGGCTACGATGTGGTGTTGTTTAAATAGTTTTCTCGGATATCTTACCAAAGAAAATATTATACCATATAATTATATGACAGATATAAAAAAGGCAAGAAACCATGATCTCGAAAGAATAAATGAACACAGAGTTCTTCTTACAAGTAGGGATTTTAAACAAATTGTTGGAGCACTAGACAAGGTAACTCAAAATCAAATTGGTCATACTAATACATATAATAGAGATAAATTAATTATAGTTCTTCTTATGACTACTGGCATGAGAGAGACGGCACTTGTCGAAATTAATCTCGAAGACATTCATCTTGACACCCAAAGTTTATATGTAATTGACAAGGGTAAATTACCTCATAAATATTTTCTAGAAGAAAACACATGTAATTTAATAAAAGAATATCTTGACGACAGAAGAAAAATATTGTTTAATAGGAAAGAAATGACAGATGCTTTATTTGTTTCTAAATACGGAGAAAGAATATCTGCGAAAGGAGTTTCGAATATTGTTAAAAAATATACAGAAGAAGCATTAGGAAAACCATTATCTCCTCATAAATTAAGAGCGGGATTTTGTTCTATTCTTTATAGTAAGACACACGATACCGAGTTTGTCCGCCGTGCTGTAGGACATTCTAATATCTCTACCACCCAAAGATATATAGTTACAAACGGAGATGAAAAGAGACAGAGTGCTTCTATTATTGGTAGAGCAATCGGTATGAGTTTATCCAATGATTAATAAAAATATTACAAAGCGAAGGAGAAAACATATGAAAAACTACAACGACGTATATGATATAAAAGAGAAGATGGCGAGGATGATTGACGAGGCATACTCAAAGGGATATGACGCGGGACGTTCTGATAAAATTGATGTTGGGGACGAAGTCTTAGTAGATGAAAGAAGAATGATTGTCATGGGTATAGACGGTGGCGGATGGAAGCAGCTGTGGTGTCCTGACACGGGTAGCGTATATAGTAGTATTACTACTAGTGAAATGAAAAAAACGGGAAGACACGTTGATTTAGGAGGAATATTAGCATGAAGATATATGAAGATTACTTTCGCACAAAAGAACACATTGAAAACGAAGAGCTCGAGACTGTAGTGTGGACAAATGTCAACAGTACTGGACTCGCGGAAATGATGGAACTGGCAGAAATCCATGGTTATACTCATAAACTTGAGTGTTATGATGAGAACGTACGTCTTGGTAACGATCTAGTCGAGTGTCATAGGCGTACGATGGTGTTTACAAGAAAGGAAGAATGATACGGGAACGTATACAGAATTGCGTCTCAGATGAAAAATTATTATTGGAGGTAGAGAATTATGATAAAAATTACTAAGCCTGGAAGAATTAAGCATGATGATGTCTGTAAGAAGTGTGAGTGTGAGTTCGAGTTTGAGGCAGAAGATGTAACAAAAAGAATAGTATGGGACGACCACGGCGGACACTATCCCGTGTGCGACTTCCTCGAAATCAACTGTCCATATTGTGGTCATAAAATTACGCTTCAACACGACAGCTTTACTGAGGACGAAATTAAAAAGATGAAAGAGGTAAACGATTAGAAGAGGTAAATAATTATGAGATTAGCAGAGAGAATGAGCACAACTACATATGAAGTGGGTGACGGATTCTACGTAGACATAGTAGAGACGGACACAGAAATAGAAGCATGGATTTTCCACAAATCTTATGGCATAAAGAAATTAATGTTTGGGGTAACTTCCAATGAGTCATGCATAAAAAACTTAATAGAGGCCGATTTATCAATCTACAAATCGCTGTATAAAAATGAGTATATGGGAGACTAAATATGATTAACGCAAAAGAGGCACATGAATTATCTATATACGACATTAGTATGTTATGCGAGACTGCTATTAAGGAGGCGGCAGCGGCCGGTAAATTTGCGGCCAAGGTGTCCTTAAGGGACAAAAAATTCACCAATCGCGAAGTATTGGAAATGATGAAAGATTTAGATGCGCTCGGATATATCACTTATCCTGTATATTATGATAGTAGAATCTGTCTAAATGACTTAGACGAACTTACAATTAGTTGGAGGTAAAGTAAATGAAACTGCGCGATATAATAAATCAAATTAATTATCTATGTAATGTAAAGATATTGCAGACCGACACTTACTTGGAAACCTCCGAGCACTACGGCGAAGAAGAAGAGATATATGTCGGCAGCGCACTTGATGTGCCGTGGTTTATCGTTGATATGTACCTCGATGATAGCGACAATGAAGGAAGTATTAGCGTGGCGGACAATACGATAATAATATATGTAAGGGAAAATAGAGGTGAAGTAAAATGATTTCATTTGATGAAAAAGAACTTAAAGAGAATTTTGTTCCCCTATGCATGTGGACGGCGCTGGAAAAACTACTCATCGATAAAATACATGAAGATAAAATATATGCCAATTTATATTATGACATGAAATTTGCAAGAAAAGCATGGATGTATGGATATAGCTACATTGATAACTGCTCATCAGAATACTTAAAACATATGAAAACTGAGGCTGGATTATCACATCAAGGAGAACGCAAATGAAAGTTAAAGATTTACAGGAAGAATTAACTACGTTACTATCAGAAGGTAAGGGTAATTATGATGTCATGATTAAGGTGGGTGATAAAGACCGCGATTTAATTACAAACATCGGGACTGTTAAATCTTTTTCTGATGTAGAAAAAAGACTAGGAAGAGATAATTATGTTGCCGGATATATAGAATTTGAATCATGCAATAATTTAAATTGGAGGTAATTATGAGAATAATTGATGGGCAGTACGACTATTATGATTATTTACAGAATTACGCAGACACCATAGTATTTGATCGCAGAGGTTCGCGTGTATTAACTAAGGAAGATGTGTGTCAAGCGTTGTCACTTTATAATGACAGAACCGACAAGTACTTACTTTTATTGCATTGTGGCGCGACATACTGGCTTATTTTGGCTACGATTACCGAAAAGGAAAAGAGTTATTGGGGAACACGTATGACACCCAAGGATTACGATCTTAAGGTTCTAGCTAAGTGGTCAGACTATTCCAAGGAAAGAGAACTGATTTCCCTTGACGTTATCACAGTTCCTATATGGAAAATATATGACGATATATATTCGTATACGGTGATCGAAGAGGCCGTTATTAAGCACATGGACGAGATTAAAGAAACAATTCGAGTCAATGATTATAGTTGTTCTGTAATACGTAATACATATCGTAAGAAGTGGGATCAGACCACGCAGAAATATGTTGAACAGTATCAGCCTCCACTTCTTAAGGCTTGCGGAATATCAAATGTAATTGATCCTATGGAAATTTTTCTCGCTATTGAGGAACACTTCTCATTACTTAAGAGTGAGTCTGAGCGAACAGAACCACTAGGTGCGACCAATGATGATAAGATAATCATGCACGGATTTGATACAAAGACATCGTTCAGGGGGCAGTAATAAAACGGAGGATTGATGAAATGAAACTGTTAAAAGATATGATAAAGATTGATACCCTGAACATTTTTGAATTGCCCAACAACAATATAGGTGTTTGTTTCGAGCACTTTGCAGAGATGAAAGAAGGAAATTTTTTGATAACTGTAAAAGGCGAAGGAACGACCCTTGAAGATGCCGTAAGGGATTACGCGCGGAAGATATCGGGAAGAACGCTTGTTGCAAATCCGATGAGCAGTAATAGAAAAGAGATAACGGTTCTATTGATAGAAGATGAAAAGTGGATTAATTGTTATAACACAATCTACGGAGAAGGAGAAGACTAATATGATAACAGCAGTAGAGGCAAGAAGAAACGTAATGACTTACTGCAATAACCACATTGATGATGCACTGATAAGACTTTCTGAAGAAATAGAAGAAGCAAGCAAAAGAGGAGATAGTAGAATAAGAGTTATTGAGTATAATGAAGAAATATTAAAAATGATTATCAAGGCTTGCAGGAGAAAGGGATATAAAGTAACACATACAATCATGGATCCTATGCTTTATAACGTAGCCATTATAAGTTGGAAATAAAAGGAGGAAACAATATGTACGCAGAAATAACTTTGTATGATGATGACGGAACAATCAAAAACAAAAGACCATACGTAGTGCCAGCTAGTCAAATAAATGTCTACCCCTCTGAAGTTAATGGAGAAAAGACTGTGGAACATAAATTTACTTTTGTATTGGGTGAAAGAATCCCTACAAATCCAAGAGAAATTGAAGTGCTCGATAAGATAGAAAGAGCTTATAAGGAAGGATTTGCTGAAGGAAGAGAAAGCACTGCAAGATATTGAAAACTTTATGGAGGTAAATTAAATGAGACTATGGCATAAGGATTTGTTGCCAGTACTACCACGTCAGCAACTGTTATCACAGTGGCGCGAATGTTGTTGTATAGCAAAGAATATAGCAGATAAGGGAACGCCCAATCATATCTTGGTTAACAAAATAATGGACTATCCAATGTCGGATTTTTGGAATTATACACGCCTTGTGACAGAAGAAATGCGCCGTCGTGGGTATAAGGTAAATGTGGATAAGTTTACTAAGTACTATTATAAGTTTGGACATCCTCTACCAAAGCTTAACAATAAGCCATTTGTTGGTTGGCACAATCACAAATATTTTCGTCAATGCTATTTCAATTTAGAAGAAAAGCATGACGCCGGAGGAATAACAGAAGAAGAGTGGAAGAAATTAAATGTAGCTTGTAGACGTTTAATAAGGAGGATAAATACACTATGAAGATAATTAAACGAGGAAATCCGAACAAAGCTAACGGTAGTGTAGAATTTGAGTGCGATCGATGCGGTTGCATATTTGTGGCTGTTAGAACAGAGTGGGACTACACGCCTCAGATAGCCCAGCAAAAGGGTGAAGGAACTTATATGTGCACATGTCCTTGTTGCGGATACAATGTGTGGAAATAAACATGGAGGTATGTTAATGATAATATACATAATAACTCGCGAATTTGAAGTAGGAGATCCTTATGAGCAAGAGTGGGTTACCGACATAATTGGATGTACTCTCTCAAAAGAAACCGCGGAAGACTGGGTTGCTCACGCCGAAAAGCAAGAGATTTATCTTGATAGCGAGTTCGAGATACTAGAAATGGAACTAGATGATTTACCTGAGGAGAATGAATATGATAAAGATATATAATAAAGCTTTTCCATTGAGTCATCCCGAAGAAGTAGAAAAGGAAATTCAGCTTTATATTAATAACGGGTATGAAATACTATCAACAGCATCTGAACTACATGGCGAATTTGGACATATAATGGCGGTAATGAAATGGGACGAAGCGAAGGCTGGAATCTTTAATCCTTGGGTGGGTTGCACTGTTAGATGCGGAAATGAATTGTATAAAGTCGTTACATGTTCCCCAGATCCCTATATTATATTTGATGATGGCACAAAACATTACGCAATGACAATTGAACCCATCGAGGGAGATCTAAGCTATTGGATAGCAGTCAACGATGCTCAGGTAGAATTAGTGGAGGATAAAAAATGAAAGTATATGTAGTTACTGCGGGAGAGTATTCAGGTTATCATATCGCAGCAGTGTTTACCGACAAGGATTTAGCATACAGATATGCGTCGTTGAAGACACTGCAAGAAACTTATTACGAATACGATGTCGAAGAGTGGGATACTGACGAGGTTAAAATGGAAGCCATCAAGAATGAAGAAGAGGAGATACTTCCTACTATGTACTATCGTTGTACATTTTCTAAGCACGGATTCCTCAGGGAAGGTCGAGATATAGTACCAAGACAGAAGCCAGCGCCCATTAGAAAAGAATGGAATGACGACATCATCGTTTATGTGCCTAGAGAACATAATACGCCCGAGCAGTGTGTGAAGATTGCCCAGGATATGCGAGCTAAATATTTGGCTGAAAAATTGAATCTTTTTTAAGAGGTGATAACATGAGTGATTACATAAATTCTTTTGATTTGAAAGCTGCAATTAAGGCACATGACAACATGCTCTCTTTGTTAGCGCCATCAAACGTAGCGTGTAAACCAATAACTTTAAATGATTGTAAAACTACCACTTGTATATGGGATAATCATCACGACATAGTATATATTCATAAGACGAACTGCCCTAATTGTGGTGGACTGCTGGATGGCGATGAGCATAAACCTTATGTGCGTTGCCAGTGTTGCGGTACTAAGGTGTGGAGTGAGAGAGAGGTATCATGATGAATAATTATATAATAAAGGAGGAATTTTAAATGGCTATTACAGTTTACGGATGGATTGGAATTATTGCTTTGTTTATTCTTGGTATGCTTATGTCAATTTGTGCAGGAATTGGACAAGACAGTGTTTCGCTAGGTGTTATCGGCAGCTTAATCACTGTTATAATTTGTATTATAATCATAGCATTTGCTAACTGGAAAAACACATCCACTGCAAGTGGTATCCGACATTACAAGGATTACCAGTCTGAACTTTCTAATGGTATCGAACGTGAGATTACTATCACCGCAGAGGACGGCAGAGAAATTTTCCATTACGAAGGTAAGATTGATATCGAATCGAATCATACAGATAATTATATTAAGTTTGAGTCCGAAGAGGGGAAGAGATATATTATTTACTACGGTATTCAGGATACAATTTTGATAGTTGAAAAATAAAATTTGACAATCAAGAAAAAGTCATGCTATATTATTGGTGGGTCGGGAATCTGGCTCACCAATATTTATTATAATAGAGGAGTAGATAATGAGTGAGTATATAGACAAAGAAGAGGTTATAAAAGAATGTGACCGTTATGCATATCACGAGTTCAATATACAACACCTTGAAGATGTAAGCGAAAAGGTAATCCACGACGCTGATGTGATTATATTTGTTTGCGAATACTTTAAAAAATTTGTAGAGAAACTTCCATCGGCAGATACGAGAGCAAATACCCCCATTAAGTTCATCCCCGAGGATAGGGATCCGGCGGGATATACAGAGTTCTTTAGATGCTCGGGCTGTAAAGGACTTATTAAATTACCATACAAAACGAGATTACCATTATATTTGGATTACGAGTTTTGTCCCTATTGTGGAGGCATAGCCAAACGATAATAGATATGGAGGCATGATTAATGATAGAAATAAATTCTGATGTAACCGTAAGTGGTAAGGTAATCGGATGGATCTCTGATTATAAAGACGAACAAGGAAATGAGTATGTTACCTATAATGTGATACTTCCAAGTGGAAAATGCATTAAGATTGACGAGTCTGATATCAAATCTTATCATCCTTATCAAGCACCACCCGAAACGGATGAAAGGAAGGGACAATGAGAGATTGTATTTATTGTCAAGAAGATAAGGACGGCTACGTTTCCGGATTAGATAAGAATGGGCACGTATGGATACATGACCCTGATCTTAAGAATGAACTTACAGTACGTTACTATGGACATTGGATAGATATACCAATTAAATTTTGTCCTATGTGTGGAAGAAAATTAAAAGACTGTATTTAACTCAACATAAGAATATAAGTTTTAATGGCAATGGAAATGTATGGATAAGGAGAAAGGAAAATGAGTGGGTATATCAGCAAAGAAACTATAAAGGGCATTGTGCAGAACGGCATAAGCACAGATACCGAAGCAGATAAAGAGTATGTATGTGCCTTGATTGATTCGCTCCCGCCCGCAGACGTAAGAGAGAACATACACGCAAGATGGGAGAGTGACGGACACGGACACATTATTTGTACGGCTTGTAAGAAAGCAAAGCTGAACGAACACAAGTCAAAGTTCTGCGACTCATGCGGTGCAATCATGGACGGAGAACCCAAAGCAACGGCTAAAGTCGTAATAGTAGGCAAGCCGAGTTTGCTTACTCATATACCCATAGGGGAGAAAGGAACAGAATGACCTACTACGAAGCGTATTCTGCTTGTCAGAACGAGACACAAATAAAAGAAATGGCTCTGTATGATACAAAAGTGGCTGTTTTCTTGGGAAATCCCGACAGAATAAAAGAGATAGAAGAAGCCATGAACAGGGCAATCGCAGATAAGGGAGAAAGTGAGGAACAGAATGATACAGACACAGATTATATGTGATAAGTGCGGACAGCAAATAGTCGGGCCGTATTACACCTTAGTCGGACACTTCCCAATGCTTGGTGATTCAAAGATAGATGTTTGTGAGAAGTGTGCTGGTCTTCATTCCATCGACGGAAGGCTTATAGTTGGCAAGGAATTGATATTTACGGGAAGCGAGGGTAAAGATGGAGCTATTTGAAATAAAAAATGATAAGATGATATGTCTTGATAAAGTAGTTAGGTTTTCCAAAGTAAGAGGTGAAGATAGATTACTTGACGAATATCATCCCTTCGGAGAAAGCACGTATAAAGCAAATCCGTATCCGTATTGTATTGAAATTGCATTCGTCAATGGCGATGAGATGTGTTACAAGTACCGTACCGAATTGGAACGCGATGAAGTTTTTGACAAACTTGTACAGATACTCGGGAGGAAGAATGAGTAAATATTTCAAGCCTTATCATAAGAGTGAAGAAGATCCAACATATCCTGAAGACGTTAAATACATAAGAGCAGAAATTGAAGCTGTATATGGTACAGTAGAATGCTCTAATCTAAAACTCGGAGAATTGTGGAGAGATTTTAGCTATGACAACTATCGTGCGTGTTTTATGAATCCTAATTCTCAGTTAATAGGAGAGTTTGCACATTGGTTGGAGGTACAGGAATGACAAGAGAAGAATATATAGATTTTGCTAATGCCTTGAAGAACAATTACACGATTGACTTTGACAAGCTGCCTGAGTTTTGCGATATGGCCACATCGGTTTTATCCGGTGACGAGGGAGATTCATTCAGCAGACAGGCGATTGAGGAAATAAACAGCGAAATACCCAAAGTCCGTGAGTTATTCGATATAGCGTATGAATATAACAAAAAGGATTCCACGAGAACCGAGTTATCCCAAAAGTGTACGACATACCTTGCGGACGTATGGCAAACATTAAGTGCTATCGTGGATAATTATTCACCCGCCGAGAACAAGGAAGACATGGTAAGCCAAGCAGCGTATGAGCAGATCAAGTGGGAGCGAGATATCGCTATTCAGCAATTAAAAGACTTGGGATATGGGTTAGGAGAAAAACCTAAAGAGAATAAGGGAGAGTGGATTCCAATAGAGAAAAGAAAGCCTAAATGCTGTGGTGTTTATTATGTGACAAGGCTTTTTGGTGATGGCTTTGAGGAACAGTACATAACAGACGCAAGTTTCTTTGATGGTTCAGACAAATGGCATGACGACAATCGAATAAACCACGACAGAGATTATCTTAACGATGTTGTGGCATGGTTTGAAGCCGAACCTTATAAGAAAGGAGAATGACACATGGACTTGATATGCAGAGAAGCTGTAGCTAATGAACTTGAAAAGAATATGTATTCAGAGGATTTTTGTAGCGAACACATGATTGATTATTCCATCAATATGGGAATGGCAAAAATAACTGTTGCTTCTATGCCGTCAGCCTTTGAGGGAATGACAATAGGGGAAGTGCTAAAAACCGTACTTGGAATTGAGGACGAACAGATAGTTGAAGCAAAGTATCTTGTCAGTATTTACCCAAAAGGAAATCATTACGACCCATTTATTGCTATTAAGCGTGAGGCTTGGAACAGCCCTTATCAGAAAAGAGGGAAGTGAATGATTAAGAAGATTATTTGCCAAATTGAGGATGTTAGAGACTTTGCACAGTTTTCCTATAAGGGTGATACATACATAAAAGTGCTATTACTTCAGCACAGAATTGTAAGAGAGCCTGTGCCGTGGGACTTAAAGAGAACTATTGAATTTAAGGCGAATTGTTACCGAGTGGACTTTAACTGCTGGTCATTTATTAAAGATGGTTCGGAAGTATCAATTATTCCAACGAAAGAGGGTAAGTGAATGACACTTGAAAATGACATAGTAAAAAATGAATACGTCTTTAGAATACCTAAAGCCGAGTTAGATGAAGTTATCAGTAGAGCCTATGATATAAGCCCTGTTCCCGGCATAGTGACAGATCCATTAGTAGCTTCTGTGCTGTCTGAAAAGGTTGTGAAACCTGTAAGCGATATGTTGAGTGCTTACATCATAAAGTATTACAAGATGTTAAGAGAGTGAGAGGTAAAGACAAATGGGAATGACAAGAGAAGAAGTAATCGAGGAACTAACAAACGCACTTGATTACATAGAGTGGTCGGGAGATAAGTCATGTGTGTTGAGCAAGGAAACAATCGAGTTGGCCATGTCGGCTTTATCCGCAGAGGAAGATAACACAACACATTGGGTTGACGGTGACGCTATCTGCCCTGAATGTGGAAAAAATAAATTTGAGGGGTTGGATGCTGATATATGGGCAGATTGGAAACCTATGTATTGCCCTAACTGTGGAAGAAAGGCGGTGAGTGAATGAACAGAACAGAAGTTATACAGGCCATAGCCGAGGAAATAGCTGAGGAAATGCTTGAACACATCGAGAAGTTAGAACCCTTAACCAACGGAGAAGTTGTTAAAGCTGTGTTTCCCTCATTTGCCGTAGAGGTTAATAGCGATTGGGTAGCTTGTTGGGTAAATCCCCACGATACCATTGGATT
>AUXO011726503.1_pt1 | contig 18430 bp, 35 predicted proteins | sample 768731 | NCBI WGS metagenome assembly AUXO01 (sample SAMN02715735, study PRJNA202380) | gut metagenome | biome: sheep rumen | host: Ovis aries | place: New Zealand: Palmerston North
CCTATAAATGAACTTATACCAATACCCGATGGCGGAGATGCAGAAGCTAAACCGTTAAGACAAAACTTTACGTATCTTGATAACCAAATTAAATCTCTGAAAAGCAACCTTGACAACAAGGTTACTACAAGTTCAATAGATGCGGCAAATGGTATATGCCCCCTAAATTCAAATAGAAAAATTCCAGATGGTAATGTTGATTATACAAATATTGACAAAAAAATTACGACACTAGGTAATACTTGTGTTAAGACAAGTGGAAATCAAACTATTAACGGGACAAAAGATTTTAAGGGTACTACAAAAGTACCGGCAAGCACAACCGACGGAACCGCCCTTCAAAACACAAAAATAGTCAAAGGTGGTAATGGCTATTGTAAACTCGGTAACGGGTTAATAATTCAATGGGGAGCATCTTCTACACACCAATCGGATGGAAGATACACTGTTGTATCATACCCAATCGCATTTAGCTCTGATTCATCTTATAGAGTTATAAGCAATGCATTAAGTAATTATATGTCGAACGACCACAGTAGTTGGATTTATAGCAAGACAAGGTCAGGTTGCGTTATTGCAAATGCTGTAACGGGTTTAACTCATTTATGGGTTGCAATCGGAAGTTAAGGGAGATTTAAAAATGAGTAATGAGTATTATATCGGACAAATTTTTATAAAGGAATATCCGCCGGAAGCCGCAGAATGGTGCAATAACGGTCATGGATATATTTTAGAAATAGAACCGCTTGACGGTGTTACTCGGTGGCAGATATTTGCTCCGCATCAAGAAACACCGGAAGAACGTAGGAAAAGGTTAAATAAACTTTCTTTGACCAAACGGGAAGTATTTCTCCCATTATACAAAGCAAAAGGTATTACACCGGAGCAAGTAAGAGCAAGCATAACAGATACAGAAGCCTTAATTGAATTTGATTATGCAACTGAATATTATAGAGGTAATCCTTTAATTGATACAATTGGTGCACAATTGGGTTATACATCTGATGATTTGGATTATTTATTTGAAAACAAAAAACTACCAACAGGAGAATAAAATTATGACAGTTAGTTTTGACGATGATGGCAGAGCATACTCTTATGTAGGCGATACGATTGAGTTTAATTGTGATGATGTACCTACAGATTTACCATATACAGTATATTTTGAAGCTATGTATAAAGATGGAACTAGAGCGTTTGACCCATTAAAATTCAAACCGTACGATGGTTCAGTTAATATACTTATTCCACATTATATAACAGATTTAGTAGTAGTACCAAGCGGTAAAAAATTTGTAGACCTAATTTATTCTTTTAAAGCGTGTAACGTTAGAAATCAAGTTGAGCACACTCTACAAATCGCTGGCAACCCTGTTGGCACAGAAAACATATTAAGAATGTATCGTAAACAAAACGAAGGTTTAACTGGCGATGAGCCAATTGAACCTGATGATGACGATGATACAGATACGGATACTGATACTGATACCGATACTGATACAGACATAGATACAGATACTGACACTGACGCCGATACCGATACTACAATTGATTTATACGCATGGACTGATGAGAGTGAAAATACTGTATATACAATTATTAATCCGCCGTCAATTGGTGAAAACACTTACACATCAGAGGGTGCAACTATAGAAAACGGAGAAATAACTCAACTTGTTGAAGTAACAGAAGAGGAACAAACTTACATAAATGGTATTGTGTCAAATTTAATAACATACACAAGAAACCCTGAACTTGATACAGAAATAGGTGGTTAAAATGGTAGATGTTTCAACAAATACAAAAAATAGCATAAGCGTTAATACTAACGCAGTTAGTAATGTCTCTACAAATACTAATAATGATTATCTTTTATCTAAAAGTTGGGCTGTCGGTAAAGGGTTAATCCAAAACGAGGATTATTCTTCTAAGTACTATGCACAGCGTGCAAAAGCATCAGAAGAAATTGCATCATCTGCAATACAAGGCATAGATGATATTGCCAATCAAGCTATTGAAGATATTGAAACAGTTCAAAATGAAGCTTTAGAAAATCTTGAAACTGCAAAAGATATAAAAATCACAGAAATAAATGATACTGCTGGTGATTTTGAAGACAACTTGACAGCGTTAACCCAAAGAGCAGAGTCATCTGCTATTGTTGCAAGCAATGCTTCAACAAGTGCAAGTCAATCAGCAACAACAGCAACAAACGCACAAACTGCAGCAGAAAACGCAAAAGACGCTGCAGATAATTATGCTCAACAAGCGCAAGCTGCAAAAACGCAAATTGAACAATCCTTAATAAATTATTATACAAAGTCAGAAACTTATTCAAAAACAGAAGTAAATAATCTCATCGCAAGTATACCTCAATTCAGCGTTGTAATCGTACAAACGTTACCTCAAACTGGGCAAGAACTAACATTATATCTTGTCCCAAAAGAGGGTGAAGTCCGGGATGTGTATAATGAATATATTTGGGTTACAACTTCCAATTCTTTTGAGCTAATTGGTTCTACATCAGTAAATCTTGACGGTTACGCAACTGAAGATTGGGTATTAAATCAACATTATCTTACGAGGATTACAAGTTCTGATGTTGTTACAGCTTTAGGCTATACGCCATATAATTCTACAAACCCGAACGGCTACATTACAGGGTCAGCTTTAATTAATTATGTAACAAATACAAGCCTTGCAACAACTTTGGCTGATTACGCTTTGTCTGCTGATATTCCAACAAAAACAAGTGACTTAACGAATGATAGCAATTTTGCGACTGTTTCGCAAATACCCACTAATAATAATCAGTTGACTAACGGTGCAGGATATATCACTAATTCTGCATTAAATGGATATGCCACAGAAGCCTGGGTTAATAATCAAGGATTTTTGATATCATCTGATTTAGCTGAGGTTGCTCTAAGTGGTGACTTTGAAGACTTGATAAATCAACCTTCAATCCCAACAGATACGGGGGATTTAACAAACAATGCAGGCTTTATAAAAAATAAAGCAATAAATGCAGGAAGTTTGACATTACAAGGGACATCAACAAATAATGTGGGAATTGTCAATATCGGTGGTGGTTCTTCTGCAACTGCTTCAGTTTCAACCGCATTAGGGGCAAATTCTGAAGTAAGTGCAACACAAGCGGTAGCTATAGGGTATAATTCAAATTCAGGTGCAAGAAATGCAAGCGCATTGGGCAGCGGTGCAACCATATCTACAGGTGCTATAAGTGCTATACAATTAGGATACGGTACAAACTCTACCGCAAAGACATTGAGTGTAGGGTTTTATGATGCAACAACACCAACAAATTATGAATTATTAGATGGTACAACTGGTTTAATCCCTTCAGGTAGAATACCTATAGACAATTCTACGATTACAGTAAATTCAAGCGGTCAACTTGTTGCATCTGGTGGCGGTGGTAGCACTCCTACAAATATGGTAACAACTGACACTGTTCAGGACATTACCGCTAAAAAAACTTTTATCGGTGATAAAGCTATAAACTTTAAACAATCAACAACGGCTGATAAATTAGGCTTTACTTTATTTAGTAATACTAATAGCGAGTTGGCTGCGTTCGAGTTCAGACCGTCTACTATTGGGTCTTCGGCTTTATTCAATCTGAATTTACAAAAGACGAGTGCAAATTATGTCGGTTTTAGGTATCACGGCACAAACGCTATCAATGTTGCTTGCCCAAAAGTCGCAACAGCAGGGAACTATTATATACCGATAAACTTCACAAACGGAACAAACACAGTAACGGCAACAAACGTAGGAACTGTTAACATTAGTACTCTAATCCCTACGATTGCAACATCTGTAAACTCAAGCAGTACTAATACTCAAACAGTTGGGGCAAAATTATTTTATGATACAGTCGGGAATATAGAAACATTGTTAGCAAATGTATAGAAAGGTTTTATATGTCAATATCAACCGAGATAACAAGAATAAAAAATAATATAGCAAGTGCATACACGGCTTGTAACTCAAAAGGAGCGACAATGCCAGCAACGCAGAATAGTAGCAACTTAGCAAGTTGTATATCAAGCATTTCTGGGGGTGGCTCAATAGAGTCGTTTCTTCAAGGAAGTCTTATAGATTTATCTTGTTCAGTACAGGACGACGGTGGGGGAGTAAACTTTCTTAATCTTACTATGTACGATTATAACAACGCACTCCAGTCTACAACTGGGAAAAGTTTTAGTAACACAAATTATGACTCTAGCACAAATACTTGGACTTCAAATGATGGAACTTTAGTCCTTAAAGTTAATAAAGACTATTTAGACCTTAATTACCAGACTATTGAAGATGAGTGGGGTTCAAATATTTATTTTAATTATCCCGTCGTAACTGCATACTATGGGTATTTTGAAGACTGGAGCGATGGTCTGGGGACGAGGACATTGGGAATTGTGTTGTTAAACACATCTTGGAATGCCACTACATACGGAACTATGCTGATGATTGGTTCTGCCGAACTATCTTTAGAAGCTTCTTCAATGTAAACACCAAGGTATATTATAAAAGAGGTAAACGTGAAAATAAAATTTAATTTTAAAAAACATTTGCAAAACTTGCAGAAAAACTATTGCTATCGCTATTTAAAAAAGTAATGGAAGAAAATGGAAATAAGACCAATATCAACGAATAGCCCTGCTTTTGGTATTTATGTCAAAACAACACCAAAATACTATGGGTATATCACAAATGGAGCTTATAAAGGATATTCTATCGATATTTACAATGCTTATGATAATGGGCTTTTACGACATAAGCTATACTATGTAAAAGACGCTGTAGGAAAATGGGTTAAGTCAAAATTAAAAAGTTATTACAAGGACAAATGCGTAAGGGTTACAAGAGCTGAAAATGCTAACTTGGTATGAAGATAACTATATTGGCATAAAGTTTGATACAAGACCTTCAGTATATACTAGGTACCCGTTACCTAGTATGACTGAACAGCAGTTACAAAGCATCAAACGTTACCCGTTTATAAATAAAAGAAATTTACATGTTACGCTTGTAGACCACTTCAATCAAAAAGTGTATGATTTCTCAATATCAAAAGGGTATACGTGGGATGGAGCAAGCATACCAAAATTGTTCTGGAGAATTATTGGTAGTAACACTGATAATTCTTTTTTGATTGCATCATTGATACATGATGTTCTATGCGAAAATCATCACTATGTTAATAATGATAGATACTTCGCAGATAAAGTTTTTGAAAGACTACTATATGTAGCAGGGGTACCAGCACCTAAACGCTGGCTTATGTTTCATTCTGTCGATAACTGGCAGAAGTTTTGTCATTGGGATAAATAAGAAAGGGAGCTAATGCCTTCATATAAGTTGTTGCCTAGGCAGCGACAGTTCCTTGAGATACCTCACGATAAGGAACTAGATGTTGCTGTTTATCAAGGTGGGTATGGTAGTGGTAAAACATTTTGTGGTTCACTACTAGGTATAATGCTAGCCAGAAAATACCCTGGCTGCAGAGGTCTTGTAGGGGCTAAGGAATATGAGTTAGTTAAAAATACAACTATGGACTCATATTTTGAACACCTAAATAATATGGGGTATGTCAAAGATGTTGACTATACCTTTAATAAGAATGATAAAAAGCTAACATTCTCTAATGGTAGTGTTATCTTATTCAAAGGGGTTGACGAGCCAGAAAAGTTTAAGTCTTTAAACTTACACTGGATAGAAATAGAAGAGTGTTCACAAATAAGCGATAGCTCATTTGTAGCCCTTCTAGCCCGTCTCAGAGGAACTATTAAACCTAGTTGGGAAGGGTTTAGATACAGATTATTCGGTCACACTAACCCCCAAGCTAATAAAGGGTGGATATGGAAGAGATTTGTAGATAACCCTAAAGAAAATTACAGGTTGATAATAGCTCCTACGTCAGAGAATATATATTTGCCAGAACACTTTGTACAATCTCTTAAAGACGAATATGACCCTGAATATTACCGTATAAACGTATTAGGGGAATTTGGCAACTACTCATCAGGTCTTGTAGTTAAAGGGTTTGATGATGATAATATAGCAGACTTATCATATAACGATGGCTTGCCATTATATCTCACTTGCGACTTTAACGTAGACCCTATGTGTTGGGAGATTGCACACGTTGATGATGAGAATGTATACTTCTTTGATGAAATTGTAATAGAGAATACATCAACACAAGAAGCTATAGATGAGTTTATTAATAGATACCCTCATCATAAATCAGATGTCATTATATGTGGTGATGCTTCAGGGGACTTTAGAAGTGCCCAATCAGAGTTTACAAACTATATGATAATTCTTAGAGCACTGCAAAGAGCTGGTTATAATCCTAAATTAAAGATAAGACCATTTAACCCACCTGTATTAAGAAGAATACAATCATTCAATGCAAGAGTACGTAATGCTAATAATGAGCCACATATATTTATAGATAAAAACAAATGCAAGTGGTTAATGCATAACGTATATAATCTGGCATTTAAAGAAGGGACATCTATTGTTAATGTCCCTACAGTTAAGCAAATACAAAACGATAGAGAAGCTAAATTCTTAGAACATCCTTTTGATGCTGCAAGTTATTTAGTTGAATATCTTTTCCCAATTAAATAGCTTAGACGCTTCACAATCGTTTTTAAGACATGTTTATAACTTATTAGGTAATCTTACACCTGATTATAAATTAACTCATGTTAAAACGCATTCTGACATGTTTAGAAGAAAGGAGAGAGGATGGGACAAGAACTATTTTTTTCTATTAGTGAATTATGTAATTCTGATATAGCTAAGTCAAGACAAATTAATAATTCACCAAAGACTATTGAACAATTAGACAATATGGTAAGGTTAATACATTATGTATTGCAACCATTAAGAGAAAAATTAGGTAAGCCAGTAAATATCAGTAGTGGGTTCAGATGCAGGGAATTAAATGCATTGGTGGGTGGGAAGGCAAATTCACAACATTTGACTGGTGAAGCTGCGGATATATATGTTAATGGTTGCCCTGCAGCTAACCTGTACAACTATATAATAGGTTGTGGTATAGACTTTGACCAACTTATATTGGAGAAGAATAAAAGAGGGTCATGGGTGCATATATCATATAGGCAAAATAAGAACAGAAAGCAATCCTTTATCATAAATTAATACCTCTTTTATTTTCGGTATTGTGTATTAATACCTCACATTTAATTATGTGAGGTATTTTTTGTCCATTTTGTGTCCATTTTTTGGTCAAAAATAAAAAATGAAATCAAGCTATACTTGATTATTGCCCACGACCAATTGATTAAGAGTCAACTGCTCTACCAACTGAGCTACAAACCCATTCACTTGTCTATTCCTATACTATCACCTAAATTTTAAAAATCAAGATCTTGGTCGTGGGGACACGTTTGTCCATTTTGTGTCCACTAACACTTGGTGTTCCCACCGTACCCAATATTTCAACCTAGTACTCCTACTGCAAGTCTTTTGCTATCTAGTTTTGAGTGTGTATATCTCATTGTGGTAGATATATCTGCATGACCTAATATTTCTTTAACAGTAACAATGTCTACCCCTTTTTCAATCATTCTTGTAGCTGCAGTATGCCTTAAATCATGAAATCTGAAGTTATTAATATTAGCCCTTCTAAGGGCAGAAGACCAGCACTTTTTAATATCACCTATCTTTTTACCATTGAGAGTAAAAACATGTTCTGAGACATGTTTTAGTGATGTTAGGAGTGATATTACTGTTTTGTTCATAGGTATTATTCTTGACTTCCCTGATTTAGTTTCAAGAAGTTCTATAATATTGTTATTGAAATCAATATTAGACCACTTAAGGTTAAGTATCTCGCTCTTCCTCATAGCAGTATTAAGTGCAATAGTGACTATATCTTTAAGGTATTTAGGTGATAACTCTAATGACTTGTTTAGCAATTTCTCTTCACTATTGCTAAGACTTCTTATCTTGAAATTGTTTTCTCTTAACCTTTTTATGTTCTTTATTGGGTTACTGTTAACAACCCCGTTAGCTACAGCTATATTAAAAGTCTTACTTAATATCGCAAGATACCTATTTACTGTTGAATGTTTTACTTTCCTTGTGTTTATGAGGTAGTACTTGAACTTTTCAACTGTATCAGTGACTACTTTATCTGCATCTATGTTAGCAAAATAATCGTTTAGTATACTTAGCATAACTTTGTCTGACCTATAGCTAAGTTTATTTTGCTTGGAGTAATTTTCAAAAGAATAAAACAGGTTACTCATTTTTATGCGACTATGTTTTTCTTGTTTTTCTTGTGGTGTGAAAATTTTAAGCTTATATGCATTCTCCATTATCAGTGCCTGCGTTTTATTTCTGGCACCTTGACAAGCAATATTATGTCTTTCGCCGTTTATCTGAAAACGGCAATACCATTTATTACCACGATTGTAAACACTCATAAAATGAATACTACATGTTACTCATGTTTAGTGTCAACAATTCATGAAGTTTCATGAAGATTAGATGTCATAATCATCACCTACAAGTTCTATGTATGTTCCACAATCATCTTTTACAAAATTAGCTTCAAATATTTCCCATTGATAGTTACCGCACGTATCAGTAAAAAACACACATTTATTCTCTGGTAGCTTTTTAAGCTGTTCAATTAATTCTTTATTTGTTATCATTGGCAACTCCTTTAGATGTTAAATGATACTTGCCACATAGTGGGCAAAAGTAAACTCTTTGATTATACTTCTTAGCTCTTTTATTAGCATCATTAAATGATTTAAACCTTGCCTTTTTAAAACAGCTTTTATACATATTCTCTGCAGTGTATCTCATTTATCCCCCTTAAACAGTCAATGTTCTGTAAGGTAATCTTCATCATCTTTTTCTATACACTTAAATTCTGTACTATAAGCTATAGGGACTTTATACAGTTTTGACATCTTTTTAATTTTATCTGTTAACTTTCTATAACATTGTTTGTTAGGACAATTCTTATTAGCACAGAATGTCATATCTTTATATGTATACATCTCTTCTCCTTCACTTTCTAAAATGTTTTGGATTGTTCCAAAACTCGTCATCTTTATTCACCCAGAACTTGTACTCGCATATATTCCACGGGCAATATAGCTTCTTATAGCTATTGCCGTTACTAAGGTTTTCAGTGTTTCTGACTCTTTTATTAGCATCTTTCTTTGCCCATTTATATGTTTTATCAGTTACTACTGGGTGTTTCTTCCGACTTCTACTCATTTGATTTGCCCCCACAACCCTTAAAGAATTCTTCAAATGCTTCCTTATCCCGTATCAATCCGATTGGATAGAAGTAGTTTGTGTCTTTCTTCTTATAACACAAGGTATAGCTTTTATTCCGTAACTTAGTAACCCACAGAACGCCGTTACTCGATGTGAGAGTAAACCCTTTATGTTTATTAAGTTCTTCCATAAAATCAAATTTTCCGCTCATTTAGTTTTCTTATCCTTCTCACAAATTCTTCTTTTTTAATATCGCCTGCTACATATTTGTTTATCAATACTTCTTTGGTATCTTTAACTCTAAATCCCATTAAGAAGTCAACTATATCTTTATCGTTCATTTATTTGTATCCCTTTCATTTCCTCATCACATAAAGTATATTCACCATAAAGAATGAAATCAGACATCTTCTTTTCAATAAGATGTTGTGCAGCTTGCGGTATATTTAATTCTTTTGGTTTTAGTGCTAGCTTTAATTCATTTATAAGCTTAAACAACTCGTTATTAATCATTCACACTCCTGTATATCTAAAAGTTGTAACACTCCTCTTGTTTCACAATAAGTAGCATATTCATAGGGATTAGTACAAATATCTGCCGTACTCTCTCTTACCTTTTTGCATCTTTTTACAATCTGTTTCAAAAGGCAGTCGGTACAGTCTTGGCAATATTTTCCAGTAATATTATCTTTACTTTGACAGGAATAGTCTTTATTATAGCAAGGGCAATTTTTTATAATGTACTTACTCATTCCAATATCTCCTTTATCTGCTTACGTTCTTCTTCTGTTAGGTCTTGCCAAAGGAGATTTACTAGACTTGCCAAACATTCATCAAATTTTTCATTTTGTCTATTTGTTGCTTCTGTGTGTATATACCATAATCCTTGGTGATAGTATATTCCAAATGTATAATAGTCTGTTGTACCCAACCACTTAATCAACTCTAGCTGTTTCTCTGCTGTGAATGGTGGGTATGCTTCATATCCAACTACAATTGGGTAATCACCACCTGCAATATTCGTTTGTCTAACTTTTTTAATTCCCACATTCTCATACATCTTTTCTATTTCGCTCATTGGTTTGCTCCTTTGGTTCTGCTAATTCTAAATAACTACAATTGTAATTATCGCAGTTATGATAAAACCTACATTTCTTTTGCTTACAAATCAACTTGCCTTCTTTTACAAGTTGCATATTTGTTAAGAAAACATCTTTCATCTTACTCCTCGCTTTCCGCTTTGGTTATAAGTTCTATAAGTAATTTACAAATATCATAAGTTGGGAATTCAGCATCTTCTATATAGCAATTATCACAATATTTACATTCATAACACGCATCTTTACTCATACAAGTTTCCGCAATAGCCTTTATCTTTTGCAAGGTCTGTTTGTATTTTTCATTTTTGGCTTCTAATACTTCTTTTTTCTGAACTTCATAATCTAACTGACTTTTAAGCGTTTCATTCTCGGCTTTGAGAGCTTCTATATACTTAAACTCACAATCGGGTAAATTGTCGCATTTCCCGTCTGTTACTCGACTACACCGATTCCCAACCGTATCAAAATGTTTACATGTTTTTAATATCATCTGTCACCATCCAATCCGCAAGCGTATTCTTCATAGTGATACATAGTTTTGACAAAGTTTTCCTCATCGGGAGTCAACTCCTCACCATTACTGTAATAAAACAGACGATTATATAATGCTCTATCAGAGCTATCGTTCCAATTTGGGTTTTTTAAACTCATACATTTCCTTTCTAATTGTAAGCGTGGGGGATTTGAACCCCCTAATCCTCACAGGAATCATCCTATATGCGACCGCTTACAACATTGTCAAGATACATACTCGCCATGATTGAGTCGAACAACCACATGCAGCTTTTGAGGCTGCTGCTCTACCGTTGAGCTAATGACGATTATCCCCTTAACCTAGAGGGGGTAGTGCACTCTAGGGTTTGCAAGTTAAAGTCTGCAAAGGTGAAACGATTTTGTTCCTACCTTTTATACTACCGTACCATCCAAGGGTTATATTTCATCTATCATCTTTTTAAGCAACCCGTCAGGGCTTGTTGCTTTTTTATGACCTGCTTCTAAACAAGCTTCTATTTCGCTAATTGGTATAACATCTATATTGCTTGCTCTATACTTGTTAACAACTTCTATCAATTTATGTGTTGTTTCCATTGATGTGTCAATCATCATACCTATCATAAGGTTCATTGGGTCTCTTAGCGTTTCATTGCTCATATTATTCTCCTTTCGTTACAATGCCATATATGTTTTTATTCATATCTTTGTTTTTATACCATTCACTTGGTACCACTTTTATCTCAATATTAAATAATGAGTTTTGTATATAGTGTTCTCTGTCGTAATCTGTCATCTCATATTTGTTTTTTCTTTTAGCCATGCCACAATCCTTTTTAACTCATGTAAAATTTGTTTTAGGTAATCTTATACCTGTTGATACATAAACTCATGCTGACGGTTATCCTAGCATGCTCTAATTACATTATTCGTTTTCTAATAGATGCTATTATTTTTATAAAGTCATCATTAGATAAGTCTCTTGTTGTATTTATTGTCACGTCATACTCATCCATCCCGTCTTCTTCACGTTTAGTTACTATGACTTCTGTTTCTTTGTCGTAGCTAAACGACATTTCTGGCTGTGTTTCCTTTTTCTTAAATAATGCTTTTAAAAATTTCCACATACTAATCCTTCCTGTAATTATCCAGTATTAAAACTTTTGCACTTGTATTATCTACTACAGCTTTTAATTGGTTATACACATGTTTTGCTTCTTCTTTGGTGTTATACGGTAATACCATTATTGGGAACTTAGCATTTTTAACAAATAGCATTATGATATGCCCATATGTATATTCAGTATCCTCGAGTTTGAGTTCTACTCTATTTATTTGACTAAAATCTATACCGTAATGTCCTTTACTTGTTAGAAACTTATTGTTCTTCATCTATTCTCTCCTTACACTTTATCCACCCTTTATCTATATCATCCTTTATACCTTTAATGATTGGTATTTCTTTTGATAAAGTGATTATGCACCCCCATTTATATAGATACTCTTGCATTAGTTCTATTTCTTTATCAGTCACTATCATCTTTATACCTCTCTATAGTTATTTCAATTCTTGGGTAATCTTTATCGGTTTCAACTCTTGAACCGTCCATAGATTTGACGATATTATGGTTATCGTCAAGAAGTAGACCAGATTTAACGAGAGCATCGCATAGCGCTTGTTCATATCCTACTAAGTCACTTCTATAGTTCTTATCTCTGTAAAATATTGCTTTAAGGTTTATGGGGTAGTCTATAGGTTCTAAATTGCCGAAGTGTATCTCAACTTGTTCCATAACCTTTTTCTCAAATTCTCTATATTGCTTTGATGGCAACACCAACTGTCTACCATTCCTTATAATATTTGTTGTATGGTTTTTCTTAGTGACTGGTCTTATTGAAAGTAAGAATTTTAGCATTCTTCATTTCCCCATCTTTTTCTACAGTTTTTTCTTCTATTTGCGGTTTAAAGGATAACGTATCAACTATACGTTGGTACTTACCTTCAAATGATAACGGCACTTTGCCAGTTTCCCCATGTCTGTTTTTACCCGCTATGAATAACAATTTATGTTTAGGTAGGTTATCATTGAACAACCCAGGTCTATAGACGAACCATATCATATCTGCATCTTGCTCTATCTTTCCAGAGTCTCTTAAGTCCGATAATTGTGGTTCTTTATTCTCTCTTGAAGCAAAATCTCTATTTAGCTGATGAAGGGCAATGACAGGTTTGTTCGTTGTCATTGCCATAAGCTTTATAGTCCTGCTTATTTCAGAGAACTTATCATAAGTAGACTTTTTATTGTCACCTTCAACTAGACCTAGGTAGTCAATAAATACTGCATCCGCATTAGACTTCTTTTCTATACGTTCTATTTCACTTATAGAAACTCTCTGTTTAGTGTAAATGTTTATAGGTAATTTCTTAAATTCACCATTGATATAATCGGATATCAATTTTTTCTCGTGGTCAGATAGTTGAAAGGTTCTAAATTTCTTAGAGTCTATCCCTAATTCAGAACAAACTATGCGTTGTACTAACTGTGATTTAGGCATCTCAAGAGAGAAGATGTCTACAGTTCTTCCTTGTTTAGCTAACCCTACAGCTAGGTTTAACATAAAACAAGTTTTACCACCCCCTGTACTACCAGCAAGAACAACCATATCCCCACCTTGGAGAGAACCAACATACTCGTTGACACTCTTCCAAGGTGTTGCTACGGCTGTATATTTACGCTGCTCATAAGTGCTTAAGATGATATCTGCATCTTGGGCTGCTTTTTGCATCTCAGAGTCTATCGTAAGTGCATCTTCCTCTTCTGCAATAAGTTCATAATCTTCTCTGGTTTCTGCATATCTATATGCTTCAGAGAAGTATGCGTATTGTATTTGTTTAACCCAATACTTATAAGAGGTTTTTGTATAGTAGTAACTTTCTAATTCTGTGATGTAGTATATCTTACTAAAGTCTGTCTCTACATCAAACAGGTCTATAACTTTACCTCTATATAAGTCTGTACCTAGAAGACCTGTTTCAACACTTTCATAAGTGTTAATAATGATTTCGTATATTGTTTTGCATTCAGCAGAGAAGAACATTTTAGAAGGTATATGGTTAATTATGTATCTGTAGTCACTATATTGCATGTCTTCGTTGTACAACATAGTAGACAGTAAACTTTTTTCAGCTATTATTGCTTCACTCTCATTTTCTTTCACTTCACATTCTTCCTTTCAACGGAAATATCCCTTGATAGTTATTAGCTATAGAGATATCAACTATTTCCTGCGCTTTCTTGTATTCGCCGTTAGACAAATTTATAAGTCTTTTAACAAATGTACTAAACCCTTTGTCCGTGTATTTGTTATGTCTTTCTCTTTTATAGTCAATCCATTCTTGAATTACTTTTCCAAACTCCTGTAGATTGTCAATATCATATTCATCAAAATTGAAAAAGTAATTGTCGGTATTTTTTTCTTCTTTATATATTTCTTCTTTATTATCTTCTATATTATGTATACTATTATTATGGTGGGACATTTTGTCCGTGGGGGATGGGACATTTTGTCCTATCGTCTGGGACATTTTGTCACATCGTAAGTTGACTCTATAATCTACAAACTTATTATTTTTTTTGATTTTATCTTCACCTATTATAAGTTTTTCTTCTTTTAGCTTTTTTAAAATTCTATATACAGTCTTTCTTGATGAGCCTATCCATTCCGCTAGCCATTCTGCACTGCCTGTAAATTTACTTTCTCCGTCATGCGAAAACCCATAGATAATGGCGTATATCATCAGCTCGTTTCCGGACAAGCCTAAATTTTCTCTCATCCAATATTGTATTGTTATATATGATTTAATATCTACCATTTATTCTCCTTCTCTGATAAAAAGAAAATGGGGGAGTAGGAGTATTTGGACTAAAAAGTTTACAATCTAATATGTGTTTTAAAGCTCCCCCTAAGATGTTTGGTATAAATCTATTACCCCATATTGCAATTTCTCCCGAATTGTGTTAAGCTATCGTTGGACTTAAAAAGTGTAAACTTTTTGTATTTATATTGTAAACAATATGAATACTTTTTTCAAGTGTTGAGGTATTTATATGAACAAAGAAGAAACAAAACGTTACATGAGTGATATCATGCGTCAATATGGTCTTTCTCGTTCTGATATAGCTTATCAAATTGGTAGTACACGACAATACATTGGTATGCTCGCTGCAGGTGAGAGAACTCTTACAAACAAAATGTTAGCTAAGTTAGATAAAGTGTACCCTATTGATGGTTCTATTAACAGTAGTAACATTGTTTCTCTACCTTATTACAACGATGATAAGAATTTCTTATATCTTGATAAACGTCTACTAAATAATCACAATTCGTCTGATTGTGCTATTTATAAAATCCTAGGTAATTCTATGTCCCCTATATATGATGACTCAGATAAGGTCATTGTAGACCTCTCTATGAAGACTTTTATAGACGGGCATATATTTTTATTCAAGTACAACGATAATCTTTTTATAAGGCTTATAAATGTCTCTCCTGACAAAATAAAATGTATCGCTCTCAATAAAGAGTTTGACACATTCTATCTTGACAGTTCCATGGAGACAACCATGGTCATAGGATTGATTATTCCTAGAATACGTCTGTAGGGAGTATTACATCCCAGATATCTATAAGTCCTTGTCTAATAGCTGTCACAATGGCTGCAGACCTTGTATGTACCCCTAACTTCTTAAAGATAATAAATCTTGTCTGTTTAATAGTTCCTACTGTTGTATTCTTTCTGTAGGCTATATCTATGTTTGGTAAACACAACATTTTAAGTATCTCTATTTCTCTGTCTGTTAATGGTGTCCCTTCTTTTGGTCTGTATATATGCCATTTCTTTTTAGCCACCAAACATATCCTCTAACAACTGTTGTTGCTCAGTTTTTGGTGTATCTTGTTCTTCAACAGCTACAAATTGTTTCTTAGTTTTATCAAAAGTAACTTTCTCAAATGAATTACCTATTAACGATAACTGTTCTACATCTTTACCATCTTTTGTTTTGTATTTGTCTACATTAATACGCCCTGTAACATGTATGTAATCTTCTTTAGCTTTTACTTTTTCACCTACAGCTTCTGCCATATCGCCAAAAAATGTTATAGGGAACGTATCATATTCTTCTGACTTATATCTCTTTATAGATATCAATACTCTTGTAATAGCTTTACCACTTTCTACGTATTTAATATTCACGTAGTTTACTCTGCCTAACAATTCAAAAACATTTCCGTTCATTTTTTCCTCTTTCTATACTAACTCTTTTACAGTTGGTTCTTCTAACTTACCTTCTATTTGACTTAATAGTTTCTTTAATAGTTTCTCACCTGCGTTAAGACCTGCAGCTATTTGAGCTATAGCTGCATCATCTCTATATATTGTCTTTAACACATAGTTGGGTGTAAAGTTCGGGTTAAATACAAAGTAATCACACCATTTTCTGTCAGTTACATATAATTGCATCTGCATCTGATTATAATGGCTTGTGTCAAGTTTCCCGCTTAAGACATAATCAAAAAATACTTTGTCATCTGGGTTCTTTATTTCTAATAAACCATCTAACCCGACAAGCCCGTCTGGGCTACACCCTACGTATTTTGATTTCTCTACAAAAGCTACAGTTTCTACTTTATTACCTGTTTCCATTTCATAGATACTTCTAGCCATATCTTCATATTTACACCCTCTATATAGGTGTTTATTGTTTATATCGTTAGAGTATTCTTCATATACTCTTGATGAGTAATAATCTCTAACTAACTCTTTTGCTAAAGTTTCCAGACCTTTACCATTAGCTCTAATAGCTGTTGCATTAGATGCTGTAAACTTTAACTTTCTAATCTCAAACCACTCTCTCGAACGTTGTTCTATATCTCTGTATATTTTCATTATAGTCCTTTAAGTTTTTTACTTCTCTCTGTTAACGCATCCATTAATACTTTATCGCTTGATATTAATTTCTTATTCTTTTGGTACACTTCTTTAACTTCTTCTTGTGTACCTTTATTTATGATATCTAATAATGATGATTTCTTTTCTACCTTGGTTTCTACGGTCATTGCATCTAAATCTTCTGGCACATCTTCGCCAGCATAGATATATAAACCTAAACCAAACATTGCAAGGTTCTTTACTAAACACCTCATTATTGCTTTGTTGATATCAAACATAGTAGCTGCAGCTACATTAATCTCTTTCCCTTTTGATGTTATAATCTTGTACGGTACATTTTTCATAGCTCTATTATTAGAGTCCATAACAGGTAACCACATTACATATGTCATATCTTCTGCAGTAACATCTGTCATTACCATATAACCTGTATTAGCATCATACATATATGGCACTAATGTATCTTTATCCGTCACAAATGTTCTAACATTATACGTTGCTTCTGGGTAATATTTTTTAAATTCTTTCCAAGCATATGTCCAACTTAAATAGCTTAGCTCTCTATTTTCACCTGTTTTCTTCTTTTCTATATGCTCTGATACATCAATACTTGCTAACTTTTCAAACATTGTTTCTGACATAATTTCTCCTTATATTCTCGTTGTTATGCTTCTACTTTGGAAGTTATATAAGTCTTTTAACATTTTTATATACTCCTCTTTGGTTTGACATCTATATGCTACAGTTGAATACTCTTTAGATTGTCTTATCATTCTGTCCCACTTAAAGTTTTTTATCTTTGATACTTCTAGCATAGAACCAGCAAATCTGCTTGTTAAAGACAACCTAAGATTATTGCATATATCTCTAATAAGTCCAAGCATTGACTGTGCTCTTAACGAGTCGTCTATAGTGAACATAAGACTACCTTTTCTAACTCTATCTGTTAAGGTACCACTTGTACCTCTATCATTTGTTATTGTTAGTATTAAATCGTAGCTCACGCCTGTTTTCTTTTTTAGCTGTTGTATTCTTTGGTAATTATTATTCCCTTTATGTGCGTAGTAGTTTATATAGTCACTCATATTCCATTTTTTTTGTGTAGTGTTTAAATCTATTATAAGTTCTGTACCATCTTTGACTATTTCATAGAATATTGGTAATCCCATTTCTTGGCAAGCAATAAATCTATGTTGACCATCAACAATATTCATATCTTGGTCGACTATAATTGGGTTTGATTGAAGATACCCATTTCTTGTAATACTGTCTTTAATCTTATTTATTTGGTTTCTATTAAGGTCTCTATTGTAGTCCAACAACTTAAATTTGTCATAATCATTGCTTTGGCTCATTTTTTTCTCCTTTCAATTTATAAAGTTCGTCAAAGTGACCTTTCTCTACTCCTTCAACAAACTTTTGTTCAGCTTGTTGTCTTGCTATATTTTCTGACAACATAATCCCTTCTTTAGCTGCTTCAAATGTATATACGCCTGCAGCGAAACCTATAAAATTCTCTTTGTTAATACTTCTTCTAATTGATACTTCGTCATTAAATTCTTCTGCTAAATCGTTACAGCCCCAA